>Ga0207655_1000535_pt1 | contig 48106 bp, 45 predicted proteins | sample KBSM44metaG_FD_184398 | JGI IMG/M metagenome (GOLD analysis project Ga0207655, IMG submission 184398) | Miscanthus rhizosphere microbial communities from Kellogg Biological Station, Michigan, USA - KBS M4-4 metaG (SPAdes) (version 2) | ecosystem: Host-associated > Plants > Roots > Rhizosphere >...
TGCAACAAATCGATTTTGCGGGTGCTGGTGGTAAGAATTCAAGTTCAACTTTAAAAGTTGGCGATACCATGAATCGTGCTGAAATGTTACTTGTGGCATTGATGAAATCTGAAAATCCAGCTGCAGCAGCTTTAGCGCGTACTTATCCAGGTGGTCGCCAAGCGTTCTTTGCTGCAATGAATTCAAAAGCACGTCAATTGGGCATGAATTCAACCCATTATGTTGAATCTACTGGTTTAGATCCACGTAATGTTTCTTCTGCTCGAGATTTAGGGATTTTAGTCAGTGCTGCATCACAATATGGTTTGATCCGCCAATTTTCAACAACAGCGCATTATGACTTTAATTTGGGTTATCGCGTGCTCAAATCAAACAACACCAATGCTCTAGTGCGTAATGGTGGGTGGAATATTAATATTTCCAAAACGGGTTATATCAATGAAGCAGGGCGTTGTGTGGTGATGCATACCACTGTAAATAGTCGTCCGGCTGTGGTGGTATTATTAGGTGCAAGCTCGTCTCAGGCACGTACCAATGATGCAACCAATTTATTGAACTGGGTGAGTAATTTACCGAAACGTATCTAATCGGTTTGTCACTGCAGTTATCCATCCAAATTAAAAAAGCGCTTCAAAATATGGAGGGCTTTTTTTTGCTTAAATTAAGCATAAAAAATAGATTATGAAATGTGTAAATTTGCAATGCCAGGATTTGGCTGGTGTTTACAAATCCTGCAGACAAAGCAATTGATATTAAAGACAGAAATAGTCAAACCACCTAATTATCCATATAAGTGATTTCTGTCAAGTCATTGATCATAAAAAAAGCTCATATTTTGTATTTTTGAATCATAGATGGTTATCCTACTGTGTAGCGACATAGATGTCGCCGTTGGGAGTATAGGTCGTACCCTCGCCCAATATAAGCAAAAACAAAGTACAGCTTTGTTTGCAGCGCAGGGTTTGGCCTCTCTTATGAAAAGTGGGTCATCGCCTACGCAAAGATGGTTAAACTTTGAATGTAAGGTGTGGCATTGCAAGTCTTTTTATAATCAAATAGTTTATTTTTCTATATAAATGATTTAATTGATAATATTAATTAAGAGAAATTATATTCTTGCGTCTGAGTTTTTTGACAGCTTGATTATAGTGCGAGCGGATCAGATCTGAACTATGACTCATATGAAGAAGAATAATAATTTTTAAATTGCGCAAATAAAAACCAGCTGCGAACAACTGGTTTTTATTTTGAAGTCTGTTTTACATATTTGAAAGAATAGAGTCTTTCACTTGATTCATTGTCGCATCAATAGACAACATAATGGCATCTTTACATTGTTTGATTGCAGTATCAGGATCTTTTAGACCATTACCTGTCACTGTACATACAATCACAGAGCCTTCCGCAATTTTACCGGCTTTGATGTCACGGATTGCACCACCAATAGATGCCGCAGAAGCAGGTTCAACAAATACACCTTCATACATAGAAAGCAAACGTTGCGCTTCTAAAATTTCAGCATCTGTTAATTCATCAAACCAGCCATTTGAATCACGAACGACCGCCTTAGCATGATTAAAGCTTTGAGGATTACCAATACGGATTGCTGTTGCAACGGTTTCAGGGTTTTCAACTGGGCCACCACGTAAAAATGGTGCAGCACCAGAAGCTTGATAACCAACCATGATCGGACGACCTTCAGGATTTGGACCTGTAAACTTATCCGTTTCAGGGTCATAAACCACTTGTTCAAATGCTTCAACTGGTTGGTTAGCAACTGCTTCGGTATAACCCATCCAATGCGCAGTAATATTGCCTGCATTACCTACAGGTAAGCAGTGGTAGTCAGGTGCACGACCCAAAGCTTCTACGATTTCATAAGCAATGGTCTTTTGACCTTGTAAACGGTATGGGTTGATTGAGTTAACAATCGTTACAGGCGCTTGGTCAGCAACTTCTTTGACCAAACGCATACCGTCATCGAAGTTACCGCGAATTTGCATGGTGATTGCACCGTACATCATCGCTTGTGCCATTTTACCCATGGCAATTTTGCCTTCTGGAATTAACACAAATGCTTTGATGCCAGCACGAGCAGCATATGCAGCAGCAGCAGCAGAGGTATTACCTGTAGATGCACAGATAATCGCCTTAGAGCCTTCTTCTACCGCTTTGGTCACTGCCATGGTCATACCACGGTCTTTAAACGAACCTGTCGGGTTTAAACCTTCATACTTCACATAAATTTCAACATTCTTACCAATAATACCAGGAATATTGTCTAATTTAATGAGAGGTGTATTGCCTTCATTTAAAGAAATAGCACGTGTAGTTTTCGATACTGGTAAGCGGTCACGATAGCGATCAACAAGTCCTGTATAGCGATTGGCATTAGACATGATGGTGTTCCAATTGTGTGTAGTGTAGAGCAAATAAGATATTCTTTTAACCTCTAAGCCTCTATTCTGAGAGGCTGAGCCATTCATTGAATGACGCTTTGCATGCAGTTGCTGCAAATTTAGAGGAGTTTAAAAACCCGATTAGTTATCGAGCAATTCTAAACGAATTCGTACGATTTCGCCATGTATAGCAGGTAATGCCTGAATTTGTGCAATCGCTTCATTCATCTTCGATTCTACGATCGGATCAGTCAAAATCACGATAGGAATCAGATCTTTTAAACGGGGCTGCTGCATGATGGCATCAATACTGATACCCGTGCGACTTAAAATTGTTGTTACATCTGCCAGTACGCCAGTTTGGTCTTCAGCATTTAAACGCAAATAATAGCCTGTAGTCATCTCATCACTCGACAAGATATGTAAGTCGGAAAGTGCTTCAAAGGCAAGCTGAGGAATTGTGCCTGAACCATCTTCTGTGTAAATGATATCACGGACAATATCGACCACATCTGCCACGACTGCAGAAGCAGTAGGGCCTGCACCTGCGCCCGCACCATAATACAATGTAGGACCAACCGCATTGGCCTGAACCAAAACTGCATTCTTCACACCATTTACATTGGCAAGAAGCTCTTCTTCTGGAATCAGGGTTGGGTGTACACGAAGTTCGATACCTTTGCTAGAACGACGCGCAATACCTAAATGTTTGATCTTATAGCCAAGCTCTTCAGCGTATTTCACATCTTGTGCAGTAATCTTGGTAATACCTTCGGTATAAACTTTGTCAAACTGTAAAGGAATACCAAATGCACATGATGCAAGAATGGTCAGCTTGTGTGCAGCATCAATACCTTCAACATCAAAAGTTGGGTCTGCTTCGGCATAACCAAGCTCTTGTGCTTCTTTCAGTACATCCGCAAAGGCACGGCCTTTTTCACTCATTTCAGTCAGAATGAAATTGCCTGTACCATTGATAATACCCGCAAGCCATTCAATTTTATTGGCTGCTAGACCTTCACGAATGACCTTGATAATTGGAATACCACCGGCAACTGCTGCTTCAAATGCGACTTGGACATGGTGGTCATCGGCTGCTTTAAATAGCTCATTTCCATGTTCTGCAAGTAATGCTTTGTTTGCTGTTACGACTTGTTTGCCATGTTTAATGGCTTCCATCATGACTTCATAAGCAGGATGAATACCGCCCATGACTTCAACAACAACATCAACATCAGGCTGGCGGACAATGTCTAAGAGATCGGCACTTTGTTTAATGCTAGCTGGTAAATTTAGATCTGGCCGTGGACGACGAGTGCCTACGTGGGTAATTTCAATTTCTCGACCGGTGCGACGTCTAATTTCAGCAGCGTTTTCTTGTAGTAGTTTAAGGGCACCACCGCCTACGGTTCCAAGACCGAGTATTGCCAGACGAACTGGTTTCACGTCACACTCCAATTATGTATATAAATTATATTAAGCTTAGATCATAGCTAAAAAATGCGCCAGACTCTAGAGTCTGGCGCATCTTTATATTGAGCTATAAATAATAGTAAATTTACTGATAAAAATTATTTATTTAAACGGCTTTCAATTTCATCAGCAGTCATGTAACCACCTAAATATTCACCCTCTGCATTGTAGATTGCAGGTGTACCATTCACACCCATTTTTAGACCTAAAGCATAGAGATCACGAACTGGATTTTTACAGCTAGCTGGTGGAAGCGCAGTACCTGCAATGGCTTGATTAAATGCAGCACTACGGTCTGCACTACACCAAATACTTTCCATAGTCGGTATAAATTGTTCACCACGTGGCCATGCGATATAACGTATTTCAATACCTTTAGCGGTGATTTCACTGATATGTTCATGAAGTTTATGACAATAAGGACAACTTGCATCGGTAAATACATAAATCACATGTTTAACTTTGCCTTGAGCAGGGTAGACCAAGAGATCTTTAATATTTAAGTCAGCCAGATATTTCTTGTTTTCTGCAGCTTGTATTTTGTCACCAATGCTAGTGAGTTTATCACCACCTAAACGGATCACATCGCCTTGGATCAGAAATTTACCATCAGATGTTGCATAGACGGAGCTCATTCCTTCCATGCTGATCCAATAAAGATTTGGCATCTCTGTTGATTTAGCATCTAAAATTTTGGCTTTTACGCCTGCTTTTTTGAAATTGGCTTGTAATGTTTGGATTAAACGTTGTTTTGCATCACGCTCAGTTAAATTCGATGCTTCACCTGTTGCAGGTGCTGTCGCAGTTAAAGTGTCATCTTTTTTTGAGTCTGAGTTTTTTGAACAAGCACTCACTGCCATCGTGCTTGCAATAAGACAAGCCAACATCAATTTTGAACGATTCAATTGCATAAATAACTCTTTATGTTTCTTCAGCATGATTTGAGGGAATTAGCATAACAAAATTTTGAATACTGTACTTTAAAACTTGATTAAGGGATGTAAATTGCCGATATACGTTTCATTCTAAGTCTTCAAGCACGAGGATGATATTTTTCATGTAATTGTTGCATACGGATTTGTGCAACATGGGTATAAATTTGGGTAGTTGATAAATCACTATGACCCAAAAGCATTTGTACAACCCGTAAGTCAGCGCCATGATTTAAAAGATGCGTTGCAAAAGCATGACGTAAAGTATGCGGTGATAGTTCTGCTTGGATCCCGGCTTGTAAGGCATAACGCTTGATGGCATACCAAAAGTTTTGACGACTCATAATACCGCCATGTTGAGTTAGAAATAGATAATCGGTAGATGATTTATATAGTTGTGGACGAGATTCAGTTAAATACTTTTCCACCCATTCACAAGCTATCCCGCCTAAAGGAACTAGGCGCTCTTTATTCCCTTTACCTGTAATTCTTAAATAGCCTTGTTTTAAATTAATCAGATCTAATCTTAAATTAAGTAGCTCTGAAACACGTAAACCACAAGCATAAAGCACTTCAAACATAGCACGATCACGTAAACCAAGCGCCGTAGTAACATCGGGTGCTTGAATCAGGGCTTCAACGTCTTGTTCAGATAAATCTTTAGGTAAGGCTCGTCCGATTTTTGGGGTTTTATGTATCGCCACAGGATTATCTAAGCGAATTTTTTGTTCCCGTAAAAACTTAAAAAATGAACGTAATGCCGAAAGCGAACGTGCAATTGACCGAGGACTTTTACCTTGTTTGGTGAGTTCAATAAGAACATCAGAAATGTCTTCATGCGACCAATCAGGTAAGTAAGAATTTACACATTCACTACATTGAATTAAGTCGGATAAATAGGCATTTCTTGTATGGGGACTGACCGTTTGCGCAATTAAATAATCACGGAATCCCTGTAAAAAGCCTAAATTTTCAGGAATAGTAACAGCAGTAGGGATACGCGGTTTCTTATTTAGCATGGCCTTAAGCGAAGTTTAAAACTTATTTGTTGATGGAATGTAGATTAAAAGAAAACATAAGTCGAATACTTTGTTTGAATGAGAATTGTAATCGAACCTTACTTGGTAATTATTCTCATTTGTATGTATAATAATCTGTCTATCGTGTAAATTTTAGGGTTAATTGCAGTGCGTTTGTCAGACTTGAAAGTAAAGCAAACTGCCATTATCGCAAAGGTCAATCGTACCTCAGAAGATAATGTCAATCAGCCAGATTTAGTGGCGAGTCGTTTAGAAACACTAGGTTTTGTGCCTGGCACACGTGTACAAGTGATCACAAAAGGTATTTTTGGTGGTGATCCGATTCTAATTCAAGTCGGTTTTACTCGATTTGCTTTACGCAAGATTGAAGCCGAGAAAATTGAGATACATCAGGCATTAGAAGGAGCTCCCGCATGAGCGAAACTTTACGTATTGCTTTAGTGGGAAATCCTAACTGCGGTAAAACATCACTTTTCAATCATTTAACAGGCACACGTCAAAAAGTTGCTAACTATGCTGGGGTAACTGTTGAACGTAAAGTGGGTACATTTAACTTACCTTCTGGTCGTGCAGTTCGTGTTCTAGATTTGCCAGGGACGTATAGCCTTAATGCAGCCAGTCCTGACGAAGCAATTACCCGTGATGTAGTTTTGGGTAAAATTGCTGAAGAGAAAGATCAGCAGGCGATTTTATGTGTCGTAGATGCTACCAACTTAAAACTACATTTGGGGCTTGTCCTTGAAATCATTGAACAAGGCAAACCGATTCTGCTTGTATTAAACATGATGGATGAAGCACGTCGTCGTGGTATGCAGATCAATACACAAAAATTATCACAGCGTTTAGGTGTTCCCGTAGTGGAAACGGTTGCTGTACGAAATACTGGTATTGAAAATTTGATGAGTGCTTTGGAAAATGAAAAATTCCATACCCCAAGCACAGAATTGAGTGATGTTAAACTTTCAGGTTCTAATCATGAAAAAATTGACCAAATTTTAAAAGATGTGGTGATTTTTTTAGATCATGAAGATAAACGGACTGATTTTCTCGATAAGATTTTTTTACACCCTGTTTTAGGACTTCTCAGTCTTGCGCTGATGATGTTTATTGTTTTCCAAGCAGTATTCGCTTGGGCTGCGCCCTTTATGGACGGTATTGAAGAGTTTTTTGGCTGGTTTGGTGGATGGATTGGGCAATTTATCTCCCAACCTTTGCTCAATAGTTTAGTGGTTGACGGGATCATTGCAGGCGCAGGAAGTGTGCTGGTATTCTTGCCACAAATTTTAATTCTTTTCTTCTTTATTTTGGTTTTAGAAGAATCTGGCTATCTACCGCGTGCAGCTTTTTTACTTGATAAATTAATGTTTAAAGCTGGTTTAAGTGGTCGTGCTTTTATTCCTTTATTATCCAGCTTTGCCTGTGCTGTGCCTGGAATTATGGCGACTCGAAGTATTAGTGATCCACGGGATCGTTTGGTGACCATACTTGTTGCGCCATTGATGACGTGTTCAGCGCGTTTACCTGTCTATGCCTTACTGATTGCAGCATTTATTCCATCAAAAATGGTTTGGGGATTTCTCAATCTACAAGGTTTGGTGCTCTTTGGTTTATATATGGCGGGAATTGTGAGTGCGCTCATTGTTGCGACTGTGCTGAAATTTTTCCAGAAAGATAAATCACAACATGCTTTACTGATGGAATTACCAAGTTACCGCATCCCAGATATAAAAAGTGTGTGGATTGGTTTACTAGACCGTGCCAAAATTTTCTTAAAGCGTGTTGGTGGAATTATCTTCGCTTTATCTATTTTGTTATGGTTTTTATGTACATTCCCTCAACCGCCAGAAGGTGCAACATTACCCGCAATTGACTATTCATTTGCCGGGATGTTGGGGCATGTGATGCACCCAATCTTTGAACCACTTGGGTTTAATTGGCAAATTTGTATTGCTTTAATCCCAGCGATGGCAGCACGTGAGGTTGTGGTTGCGGCATTGGGGACTGTCTATGCTTTATCTGCAACTGATGATGATGCAGTGGCGCAGGGTTTATCGCATCTGATCAGTCAGGGTGATTTAAGTTGGTCAGTTGCAACAGGTTTATCCTTGTTGGTGTGGTTTATTTATGCACCACATTGTTTAGCAACATTGGCAACAGTGAAACGTGAAACAGGTTCTTGGAAAACTGTTGCGGGTATGACGGTTTATTTATTTGGTTTGGCTTATTTAATGGCTTTTCTCACTTATCAAATTGCATCACGTTATTTTGGTCTATAAGCCAAAATCTTGAAGCAAAGGAGCTAGAGATGATTGAATTATTGATTATTGCGGTATTGGTGATTTGGAGTGCAATTTTTGTATTTAAGAAAGTCTTCCCAAAGTCAGCGTATTCGGTGTTTTCTAAGCTGGCTCAATTTTGTCAGTCGCAAGGTTGGACTCGTTTAGCCAAATGGATTCAGCCTGCGATGGTGAGTGGATGTGGTGGCGGTTGTGGTTGTAGTAGTGCTGAAACGGATAATCCTAAAAAGGTTGAAGTCCAAGCAGTAAAATGGAAATGATTTGCCTCTAAACACATTACTTTAAAAAGAAAAAAGCCATTCTAGAACATAGAATGGCTTTTTATTTGTATGAGAGAATAACAGTCCATAAAAGATAATGTATATCGCTATCTGATAGACTTATGTTGAATGATTAGCGATACCAAAAGTGCAAGTGATTGAAAGAGTATAACCTTAACATGGGTTCGACCTAACTCTGTCTTTAACTTATTGAAAAGCAATGCTCTTGGCGGAGTCTTGTTAAGTGCTCATTCAATTTCAGGATCAGCCTTAGGCTCGCCCCACTTTGGTTTTAACATGAGGAGCTAAGCTCCACAAGGGCAACTATCTTGCGTAGCTACATCGCTGCTCACCGCAAAACTCGAAGACAACCCGCAATGCATTCAATGAATCGCAGAAACAACACTTTAAGGATGAAGTCCTGCCTCAGACAGTTGCGAAAGACGTTTCCGAGTATCATATTTGATCAAAAAATTTACATCGAAATTAGGTTAACATTAATGTGTGAGCTGGTATAAAATAATGTCAACAATCCCTAGCTATGGGTTTCTTCCTCACTATCATCTTCAAAAGTTCGTGCAATTTTTTCGATATTTAAGCTTTTAGCCATCGCATCAAAAATTTCCTTATAAGCACCATCTTGATGATAAAGATCATGATGTTCACCATGCTCAACGATTTGTCCTTCTTTCATCACATAGGTGTAATCGGCATCAATAATTTGTGAAAGGCTATGCGAGATCATAATCACAGTTCGGCCTTGCTTAATCTCATCTAAACTTTGTTTGATTTGCTCTGAAGCGATGGCATCTAAACTCGCTGTGGGCTCATCTAAAAAGATAATTGGCGGGTTTTTGAGGAACATTCGAGCAAGTGCGATACGCTGTTGTTGTCCGCCAGACAACAGCAAGGCATCTGCTTCATAGGCATGTGGGAGTTTCAAAATCTGCTCATGAATCGAGGCTTTTTTTGCAGCTGCGATGACTTCTTCATTGCTTGCATGGGGCTTACCATAACGAATATTTTCTAAAATTGAGCCTTGGAAAATATGATTCTTTTGCAATACCAAGCCAATATGTTCTCTTAGATAGTGTGTATCGAGTTGCCCTAGATCAATTCCATCGAGTCTGATACAGCCTGAATTCGGGGCATAAAATTTATCCAGTAGACTGATTAAGGTTGATTTCCCTGCACCTGATAAGCCGACTAAGGCCGTGATTTTATTGGGTTGAATAGTCATGTTAATCCGATGTAAGGCTTGATGACCATTGGGATAGATAAAATCAACATTTTCCAATTCAAATTTGCCATGAATTTGAGGTTTCATTAAACCACTGGCTTCGATTTCATGATCTGCTTCTAAGATGCCAAAGAAGCTTTCTGAGTAGATCATTGCCGAGTTAATTTCATCATAAATACGATGCAAAGAACGGATCGGTGCAGACACGTTATTGAACAGCAATACATGGTACATGATCATCCCTATACTCATTTGTCCATCTAAAACAAAATAAGCAGTTAAAATAATGATCAGGACTACACCAACTTGTTCGATAAAGGTTTTTAGACCATCAAAAATATAGCTGGTTTGTCGAGTTTGCATCTGATTTTCAGTCAGTGACTTTTGTAAATTCAGTTGCTTAGTGGATTCAACAGCCTCTTTATTAAAAGATTTAATCACTGTAATTGAGTTAATGATACTCAAAATACCTTGATTCTTCTTTTCCATGTTATCGCGCAAGGCTCGACGTTTGCCAGAAAGTTTTTGTGATTGTTTAAAGGTCAGCCAAAAGTAAATTGGTACAATGATTGTCGCAACCACACCTACCCAAAAATTGGCATAATACATTAGGGCTAAAGCAATAATTGCACTGGTAAATAACGGTAAAATATCAATAAAAAATATTTGCACCAGTCGAGTGAGTGAGCTAACTCCACGGTCGATACGAGTTTGTAATTTTCCTGCTTGGTTATTTTTCTGATCAAAAAAGGCCAATCGATAGGTAATAAATTTTTCGATAATGCCTTGAGATAGGTCCTGTGAAATTAAAATTCTGAGTTTTTCACCGAATGATTTTTGCCCAAATTGAACAATTGCATTGATGACTTCTTTGGCCAATAAAACCACGGTAATGGTAATGATAATGTGCCATCCATCCGCTAGGCCTTGTCCTGCTTGGATCAGTTGGTTAATGCTGTCTACAGCATATTTAAGTGTGAGCGCATTGACCTGAGCGGTGAGTGAACCAATCAACGTTAACACTAAGGTGACGATGACAAGCCAGCGGTAGGGACGTACAAAGGGGCGTAATTTTTGAAATAATTGCCATAAATTCATAGGTTTTTGCTTTTTATCAGCTTGGTTTTAGTCTAAAGCTGAATAAACTTTGCTACAAGTGATTGCTATGTTTTGAATTGTGAAAGATTTTAATGCTAGTCTTATACTAGTCCAAATCTTCACGATTAAAATCCTCTTGAAATTGATCTGCTAATTTAAATCCGAGTTGATTAAGCTTTTCAAAATACTTGAGATAGTCTTCATCTTCCATATCATATGGATGATCATCCCATAAAAAGTGAAAGCCATTGATACCAAACTGGTGCTACTGGATAACCATACAAATAGTTGACTTTTTCAGCAAAGCTCATTTTTGCTGACTCATCAATTCATCTAAATACATCATATGTGATTCTCCTTTTGCCATTCTCCATCCTATTGAATAAGGATGGTATTTTAGTGCAAATTCCATGGAGGTGGGACTTCGCCATATTTGGCTAAATAGGCTTAGACGCCTTCTATATCCCCCTGTTCATTTGAATATTTATCCATGATATGAACTGCTATTCTTCATATTAAAGTTGTTCAATTTTGATTAAAAATGACTTGTTTCATGTTCAATATTGATTCATTGTTGGATGAACCAGTAGCTCATTTTACACAATGAATTTAGATTTATTTGAACCTGAAGCACAAGATAATTTACTGCCTTATGATGGGGTAGTAAAAGACTTTGGCTTAGTTTTGGATCATGAACAAAGTCAAAAATATTTAAATTATTTTCTACAGCATTTGGCTTGGCAACATGATGAAGTTTATTTGCATGGTCAATATTATAAAACTGAGCGCAAAGTGGTGTGGTATGGCGATGAGGATTACCAATATCATTATTCAGGTATGGCAAAACAAGCCCATATCTGGAATCCTGCTTTATATCGACTCAAACAGCATATCGAGCAACTCACAGGGCACACTTATAATTCCTGTCTGGCAAATTTATATGAAAATGGCTCACAAGGCGTGGGTTGGCATAGTGATGATGAGCCATCACTGGAAGCGCCCAACCACAATGTGGTGATTGCTTCATTGAGTTTAGGTGCTACTCGAAAATTCAGTTTTAAGCACAAGTGGAAAGCTAAAAAAGTAGATTTACTTTTACATAGTGGTCAGTTGATTGTGATGCAAGGGCAGACCCAACGTTATTGGAAACATACCCTCGCTAAATCCACGCGAATTTTAGCGCCTCGTGTAAATTTGACCTTTCGTTATTTTTATCCAAGTGGGTAAAGTTTGTCATCAAATTGTTCAAGTTTAGGGAACACTAAAGCAGGTAAATTTTCTAAATTCTCTAAATATTGCTGATAATCTAGCAGGATTTGTTGGCGTGCTTCGTTAGAAATATATGGGACATGGTAAGCCGTAAATGGAGGCAGTACGTCAAAGCCTGCATAAGCTAAAGTTCCACGTTGAATCGGCAGTAATAAGTCTTCAATTGAACCATGAATCGCATGATCACCAAACATATGTTCACGACCACCTAAGGTAAAGCTTAATAAGGCTTTTTTCCCGACCATGCCGCCGTGGTTATAAAAACGTTTGCCACCATAGAAAATACCTGAAACGAATACACGATCAATCCAGCCTTTTAAAATTGCAGGTACAGATGTCCAGTACATGGGAAAACTCAAAATGACTAAATCTGCTCTTTGTACTTTTTCAATTTCAATTTGAATATCTTCAGAGATCTGCTTATTTTTACAAGCATGACGTTGTTCCAAAGCATAATTCATATATTCTGGATTACTCAATTCTAAAAAATCATCACCTGATGCGATTGGATTAAAGTTCATGGCATATAAGTCTGAAACATCAACATGGTGTCCTAATTTTTCCAAGACCTCAACAGCATGATCTTTCATGGCCGTAGTAAACGAAAGTGGTTCGGGATGTGCATGCACGATGAGAATATTCATAGCATTCCTTAATTAAAATTATGCATCATTGTTATTGGATGCTTTAGATTATTCCCGAATGAAAATGATTCGCCAATTACTCTAATTATTTTTTTAGTGGCTCAAAAGTAAACTTGATGGATAAAAGATGTGCAAATAAAAAAGCCTATGTATGAACACATAGGCTTTTTTACTCTGAGGAGGAATTGTTTCCGTAAAAACAATATCCAAAAATCATGGGTTACTGAAGAACATAATCATATTATGAGAATATAAAAACATTATCAAGATATAAAAACATTACAAAATGTTAAATTATCAACCCTATTTCATTTATGGGTGAAATTCAGATAATTGGTCATTTGCAGAGAGTGCCTGATAGCGTTTTTCAATCTGCGCAGCAGACTCTTGCAGTGTTTCAATCAATTTTGGAGTGTTGACGTATTCAAAACGATTTTTTGAAGCAAGCACGGTCAGCGCTAAAGGAGCTTCTTTACTTGAAAACTTCACTGGGATAGATAAGCCAGAAACATTTGGATCAAGTTCGCCTTGTGAAAAATAATATCCTTGTTTTTTTATTTTTTTCATTTTATTGACAAAGGTTTCTTCATTTTCAGCAAAACCAACTTCAGTTAATTGAGTTGCAAAGCGAAGGTAATACTCATGAATTTTCTGCTTAGATAAATGCGCCATGATCACTTTAGGTGAAGAGCCCATGAATACGGGACGAGGGCAACCACGACCATAAGATAGTAAAGTTTCATCACGATACACTTCATGATGAACATCAATACAATAGTCATCATTTAAATGTGTTAGTAAACAGCAAAGTTCTGTGCGCTCTGAAATTTCTTGCATAAACGGTTTGCTGATTTGAACCAGTGGATCTGTGGTTCTAGAAATATAGTCCATCACAGCAATTTTAGGTCCAAGGGTGTAATCACCTGAAGTCCCATTTAAGCGTTGCAAAATATCAGCCGAAACTAACTCTTTCAGATAGCGGTAACTAGTTGGTTTTGATAAACCAAGCTCTTCACAAATCACATCGACATTAATTACTGGGCGAGACACCGAAAATAAATCCAATACGGTGAGAATTTTGCCAAAACTGGAAAGTGCCATTGATGACCTACTCAATTAGTGAGAATCAAAAAAAATAAATAATGAATGTTACTTTATAACAAATTGTTCAAGAAAAAACAGCGGAATTTGCATTGTAAATGCAAATGATTCTACATTTTTAACTTTAGTAGCTATTTTGAGAAAAAGCATTATATTTAAACATTAAAATAAATTTTATTCTAATAAATTATCAATATGAGATATTTTTATTGATTAATTGCATTTTTTTTGAGATTATTGCTCATATGAATATCCAATGATGAATCTATACTTTTTTAAAAGTGTAAATTTTTATCATAAATTGAGTCCTTCTCTACTCAATCGTTGTATTTGAACAAATGCCTAAATTTGTTCTTCTATTCACATCCTTTTTTAAACCACACTGTTTATTTGACTAAGCAGTGCGGTTTTTTGGTCGCTAAGAAAAGAAATGTGATGTACACAACAAACCCTCATAAAAGTGGTGAATATTAGCTTTCTAGATCTTACAGAGCTAGATATGAAAGAGAAAATCAATGAAATTGAATTTATAGTGAGTTGCTTGCATGTTACTGATCAAACCCTTATTGGCTTTTAGACCCAATAAACTCGATTGGATTTTTGCGAGCAAAACTTTCATTGCAGGAATGCTGGCACTCTATATTGCATTTGAACTTAATTTGAGCTATCCGATTTGGGCGATTGGTACTGTCTTTGTGATAGCCAATCCTTACTCAGGGATGATGGCGTCTAAAAGTATCTATCGAATTTTAGGAACCTTGATCGGAGCAATTTTTGCCATCGCAGTGATGCCCCACTTGGTCAATACACCTTGGTTATTTACTTTTGTACTGGCAACTTGGGTGGGGGGCTGTCTTTATTTATCTTTAATTGATCGATCACCACGCAGTTATGTGGTGATGTTAGCGGGTTATACCGCAGTGATTATCTGTTTTAACTCAATTTTTTATATTGAGACAGTGTCCATTTTTGACATGGCAGTTGGGCGGTTCTTAGAAATTTCATTGGGTGTTGTGTGTAGTGCAGTGGTATCTGCCACCATATTTCCTATGCATATCGGGCCTGTGGTGGAGCTACGTGTCACTAAAACTATGCAAGATACCAAACAGGCTTTTGACTCAATCTTGTCTGATCCTGCACATTCGGATAATTACACTCAACTATTGACCAATATCACTCGTGATACGACAGATATTCATAGTATGGCTGTGCATTTAAGTTATGAAACTTCAAAATTTAAAGGCATGACCAAACCACTACAAGAGTTGCTACATCAAGTGACCATGTTAGTGGCTAACTTGGTCGCAATGTCAGAACGAATAAAGCAACTGGATCAAATTGATGTAAATTATCGTCCGTATCTGCTTGAGTTTCACCAAAAAGTTGATGACTTTTTAGCAAATAAACATGCCATTCTTGAGAATGAGCTTAAGCATCTGCCTGAATATTTTGACCAAGAATTTCAAACGATCACTGAGCATGCAACAGCTGAACAACAGGTAATGTTGGGCAGTTTAAAAATGGATATTCGCCATTTTATTCAAAATGTTCGTGCAGTGGAGTTTATTTGGCAATGTATGCAACAAGGCAATCATAGCTTACCTGAGTCAATAGTACCGTTAACCACGACCTATCCAAGTTTGCATCGTGACTATGGAATAGCCGTGCGTGGCGGAGTATCGGCATTTTTAACAACCAATATTGCTTGTGCATTTTGGATTTTAAGTGGTTGGAAAATGGGGTTTATGGTGGCAGAAATGGCCGCAATTACAGCATGTATTTTGACCTTTTTAGATGACCCAGTACCTGCATTAAAAATATTTATCCGCTCCAGTATTTATGCCGCTATTTTGGTTTTTATTTATGCTTATGGGATTTTCCCCCATATCACAGCATTTTGGGAATTGGCCGTTGTATTAGCACCGTTTATTATGTTTTGCGTGATGTTGTATTTGCATCCGCCTTTACATGTACTGGGTTTGCCTCTGATTATGAGTACCATCATGGGATTAAATCTACAAAATCGCTATTTAATGGACCAGATCACATTTTTTGATGCTTCAATTGCGACCGTGATTGGTCCGATTATCACGGTTTGTATCATGCAAATGGTACGTTCAATGTCACCAGAAATGACAGTAAAGCGGATGTTGGCTTTACACTATAAAGCTTTGCGTGAAAGTATTGCGATGTCTTATGGAACAGGCTTTAGAATTCATTTACGCAGTATGCTTGATCGTATTGGCGTGTTAAATACCAAATTGATTCAGTCAGAACAACTCAAAATTGAAATTAATAATGCTTTGATTGAATCAAGTGCTGCTATTGATTTAACCCGTTTGCAGGAGTTGGTCAAAAAATTGTCTCCTGAATCTGCAACAACCAGTGCAATTTTTGAATTACAGCGCTTACTCAATCAGTGGTTAATTGAAAAAGCACTAGCTCAGCCTGATAACAACTTACGACAAGCACTGATTCAGCAATTTGCTCATGTCCTAGAGGAAGCTCAAGCGGTAGGCGACCAAGATATTCGACAGCGCATAGAGATTTCTGTAAATAATATTCGCAATAGCATCTGTCATATTCATCTGGTTGATGCCCAACCTTCAACTGTTCTATTGGGAGCATAAAAATGGGTGAGCTCAACATTTATGGCGTATATGTCCCAATATTTTTAATTCAAGCAATTTTGGCATTCATGATTTGGAAAGTGGTCTGTATTGGTACAGATCGTTTGGTTGAAAAAGAATGGATTGCATTACCTGGAATTTTTAATATCTGTATCTATTTGATTTTATTATGGTCGATTCATTGGGTGTTTATTCAGGTGACGACTTAGCCATTGAGTATAGCTGATTTACTTTTAAGTTTAATGATTGGAAAATTGAAATGAATACGTTTGATATACGTAAGGCAATACGGCCTATATCATTGGCTATCGTGGTGATTATTGCGATATTTTGTGCGCTTCATATTTGGAATTACTACAACGCAGAACCTTGGACACGTGATGGACGTGTACGTGGTGATGTCATTCAAGTGTCTTCTGATATTGCAGGCTTAGTCACAGAGGTGATGGTTCAAGATAACCAAACGGTAAAAAAAGGACAGGTACTTTTTAAAATAGATTTAGCACGTCAAGCTTTAGATGTGGAACAAGCAAAATCAGATCTTGCAAAGGCTCAATCAGGACTGGCAGAGGCAGAAGCGGGGCTTGCTGAGGCAAAAGCCAATATTGTGAAGTCAAAAGCCAATATTAACCTTGCGGAGAAAAATGCACATCGATATGCAGACCTGATGAATGGTGCGATCTCTAGACAAGAACAAGATCAAATGTTTGCTACACGAGATCAGTCTCATGCAGAGCATCAGCAATTGCAAGCTGCAGTACAACAAGCAGAAGCCAATATTAAACAACAAAAAGCCTTGATTGAGGCAGCAACCAGTAGTGTGCATTTGGCTCAATTGAATATGCAACGTTCAGAAGTGATTGCACCTGCAGATGGAACATTATCAAATTTTGATTTGCGTGCAGGGAATTATGTCAAAGTTGGGCAGGCTGTTGCCGCTTTACTTGATCGTAAACAGCTCTATGTTGTGGGATATTTTGAAGAAACCAAACTCAATAAAATACATCTAGGTGATCCTGCAACAGTCCAACTCATGGGCGATTCTTTGAAATATAAAGGCCATGTTCAAGGGATTGCTTCAGGGATTGAAGATCGTGAACGTACCACTTCATCGGGTCTATTGGCCAATGTAAATCCAACATTCAGCTGGGTACGTTTGGCTCAGCGGGTACCTGTGAAAATTATTTTAGATGAAGTTCCCCATGATTCATTGGCCTTTGTCGCAGGGCGTACCGTGACGGTACATATTTTAGAGCAAGCAAAAAAATAACCAGCATCCATCATTAAACTTTGATCTTGAAGCCCATTGAAAAATGGGTTTTTTTATAGATTTAGGTCTGCCATAGCGGGCATATGAATTTCCTTAACACAGCTGGCTTGACTGGTCGATAAGATAAACTTGATGGCAAGAATAACGTCTTGTAAGGGAATTAACTCATGACCACTCTGTTGTAAAACCTCATCCACAGATGTATTCAGATCAAACTCGGTGGCCAAGTAGCCTAAATTTAATATACTCACCCCAATCTGGTCTTTGCGTAAGCTTTCTCGGAGCGAATGGATAATGCCTCTAAGGGCGAATTTGCTGGCTGAAAAGACCACTTCTTTGCCCTTATGATTATCTAGTCCCCAGGTTGAACCAATCAAGATAATTTTTGCATTTGGAGACAATCTAAGATTCTCAATCAAGGACTGAATTGCCAAAATACAGGATTGAATATTGGTATGAATCAAATTTGATATTTCAAGGTCAGTACATTGTTCAAAGTCATAATCTGCTTGAAAGGCTTTTGTTTCCCAAATCCCAACATTGTAAATCAGATAATCTATAGGCTGATTTTGAATTTGATTTTTAACTACATCCCGAGCATGTTCAGGTTTTGATAAATCAGCAGAGATCCATTTGAAATGAGCAAGGTCGCACTGTGGTTGAGAACGTGAAATACCAAAAACCAGATCTTGTGTTTGAGGTAATGCGCGTAGAATGGCTTGCCCCAAGCCTTTGCTTACACCATAGATGACATAGGTTTTTGACATTTTTAATGCTCAGTTTAAGGGGTAATGCCTTCAGGGTTTCGATACCAACTTTCAATAAATAAAGCCGCTGCAATACTATCCGCTGCTAATTTCTTTGCTCGTCCTTGAGCGTGGTAATGATCGAGTTCATCTCGTGCTTCACGTGTGGTTAAGCGCTCATCGACCATCAGGGTTTCAATATTGGTTTGATGGCGTAAACGTCGTGCAAATTTACGTGCGCGTGTGGATAATTCTGACTCAGAATCATCCATATTTAATGGTAAGCCGACTAGAAATAAGTTCGGTTGATGCTGTTTGATGATCTTCAGCAGTTCATTCCAATTGGGGATGCCATCTTTCATTGGAAAAAGTGCAAGTGGTGTTGCACTTTCAATAATGGAAGAACCTACAGCCATCCCCGTTTTTTGTGTACCAAAATCAAATGCAATAATCAGTTGTGGGGAATTTAAATCAGGCATGTCCAATCTCAGAAGATAACCAAGTACGATCAATCCCTATTTTACGATAAGCCGCATCCCAACGGTCGGTATAAGGCAAATTAAAGACTAAATCCATATCTGAATCACAAATCAGCCAATCACCACGGGTAATTTCGTCTTCAAGTTGATTCTTGCTCCAACTGGCATAGCCCAATGCAATTTGATAACGACCGACACCTTCGTTGTGTGCAATCGCATCTAAAATATCTTTGCTGGTGGTAATACACAGATTTTCACCTACGGCAATCGATGAATGCCAGGTTGGTTGTCCTGTATGAATCACAAAACCCGCTTCAGGGCGTAATGGGCCACCTTGTAGGACTTCATGCGGATGCACATTATCTGCTTCAATTTCTAAGTCATTCAAAAGTTCTTTGACTTGAATACCTGAAGGTCGATTGATAATAATACCTTGCGCACCATCTTCATCATGACGAGCAAGATAGATTACTGTATTGGCAAAGAAATCATCAGCAAGATCAGGTGGTGCAATCAAGCAGCGATGAGAAAGATATTGTTTTGGCACCGATATGCAACTCCTTTTCAATCCGCTTAAATAATTTTAATTGTTCAAATAAAATCTATATCTATATAAATAGCACAATTAATATCAATAGGTTGTGAATATTTCAAAAGCCTGCAAAAACAGCCTAAGTTTTCAATCAATATGTATAAAATATGAACAAAATGGTATCCAAATAAAAATGTGCCTCAAAACCCTAATAAAAGCGCTGACAACTGTGCCAGCGAATAGGGCTTTTAACTGCGTGTTCTTTCTTATGAAATGTCTTAAGAATGTTGAAATTTCAACTGTCTTAATTGTTTAGCATGTTGCAAGGTGGTTTCACCGATTTCAATGCCACCTGTCATTCGTGCCAATTCTAAAATAAGTTGCTCTTCCTCTAGTGCAACGATGGTACTACTAGCAGGATCTGTTTGTAATTTTTTAACCAATAGGTGTTGATCAGACTGGGCCGCAACCTGAGCTTGGTGGGTAATACATAAAATTTGAACATGTTGTCCTAAGCCTGCCAATAAGCGTCCGACTATTTCAGCGGTACCGCCACTGATCCCGACATCAATTTCATCAAACACTAAGACTTCTGCTTCAGTTTTTTCAGCATTCATCACTTGCATGACCAGTGCAATACGTGACAGCTCTCCACCAGAAGCAACACGTGCCAGTGGTTGAGGTGGAATACCTTTATTGGCAGTAAAGAGTAACTGAATAAAGCTTAGACCTTCAGCAGAAACTTGTTCCAGCGGTTCAAATTTAAATTCAAAATGTGCTTCTGGTAGCGCCAGTTGTTTGACTTGCTCAGTCAGTTGCTTGGCTAAAGGTTCAGCGGCATCACGACGAATCTGATCTAGATGTTGTGCTTTCTCGAGAAACACTTGATGAGATTGTTCAACTTGCTCAGCGAGGGTTTCAGGATCTTCAAGTTGGTGTAGTTGCTCTAATTCATTTTGCCATGTTTCATATTGCTGTTTGAGTTCATCGGGTTGAATACGGTATTTACGTGCCAAGCGATGAAAGACTTCAAGTTGCGTATTTAACTCATCCATACGTTCAGGGTCAAAACTTTGACGGTCTATAAACTGACGTAAATTTGCCGTTGCATCATCAATTTCACTTTGTGCATTGATCAATGAATTGTAAATTTCAGACAGAAGTTCACTACGTCCAGCATGGGATTCTAAACGTCGAATAATCGAAGAAATTTCTTGGGTAATATTTTGTTCAGATTCATCAAGAACATTTAAGCTATAGCCGCAGTCTTGCATAATGTGTTCATGGTGACTTAAGCGATCAAACTCTTGTTCGATTTCTTTATAATCAATACGAATGACATCTTCGAGTTCTTCAAGTTGTAATTTTAAAGTGTCAATGCGTTGTAGGCGATTGGCTTGTGCGTCAATCGCCGCTTGATGTGTACGAATATTTTTTTGCCAAGTGCTATATGCATCCCGCACATCTTGAGCAGGTTGATAAAAATTACTATAACGATCTAACCAATGCTTCGGGTAGGGTGGCTCAAGCAGTTGTTGTTGGCTATGCTGACTGTATAGCTGTACCAAGAGACGTCCAAGTTCTTTCAATTCAGCGAGGCTGCTGGGACGACCATTGATCCATGCCTTACTGCGACCTGTTGCAAAGATCACCCGTCTTAAATGAATTTCACCAGATTCATCATCTAATTCATGGGTGTTGAGCCAATTTGCTTCTGGACTCTGTGCTTGATAGCTAAAAACAGCGGTAATATCTGCTTTTTCGGCACCATAACGCACATAATTGGTATCAGTACGTTCCCCTAAACAGGCTGACAACGCATCTAATAATAATGATTTACCCGCACCTGTTTCACCTGTAAGCACGTTGAACCCTTGCTCGATATCAATAGCAAGGTTATCGGCTAAAGCAAAATTGATCAGATTTAAGTGTGTCAGCATAAACGCATCCAAGCTGCGAACGGTGAAGTTCTAAGATAGTGAAGTTTTGTTGTGGTCACAAGTCAGAACGTATTCTAATACGAAGTAATTTTAAGCATTCTAAATAATTTTAAGATGAAAATGTAATTTCCTTTGCTGAATATGCCAGTAAAAACATCAAAATAGATAAAGCTTATTGTATAAAATAAAAAAATGATGCAAAGATCTACATTTTTTATCAACGTCACAGTCTATCCTGCATTGAGCTTATATTTGAATGCATCTTGAATTTTAGACATATACATTAGAGCTTCTGATAATAATCTTTTGGATGTTTTATTCAACATGGTTAAGCTTTATGAATCATTAAACTTCTACCAGTTCATAGAAATGAAGTGTATGACGATCAAGTTTGCAATGCCCCGCTTTACATTTAAAGTTTAAATCGCTTTGCGTAGGCGATGCCTCACTCTTTGTAGGAGGTTCCAAACCTTGTGCTGCAAACAAAGCCATGCTTTGTTTTTGTGCATGTTGGGTGAAAGGCACGTCCTGTAATTCCACCCAACATGGCGACATCCATCTCGCCTCACGATAGAAAGACCATCTATGTTTCATCAATATTTAAAAGTATTGAATGCTCATTTTGACTAATACATAAATCAGCATATGCTCATCCTCGTTTTCCTCCAAAGCAAGACGTAATTTTAATTTATAGAGATGGGCCAATCTTGAAACAAGACTTTTCTTCACTCTAAGTAGGAAATAAATTGAGCATACATAGGGTGGCATTTTTGCTGACAAGTATTGTGGTTTTGGTCTTTATTGTTAAGGAAGCTTAAGCTTTGATCTAAGCGGACTTATAAAGCTGACAAAAATAGAAACAGCTCAACAGTAAAAACATAGATTGATTAGTTTGCAGAGCAACATTAAACTACATCGAACATAATTTTTATAAATGCGCATTATCTGGAGAATACGCATGTCAGCTCAGTACGATCATGTATCAGTAGTTAAAAAATCTAATGTATATTTTGGCGGTTTATGTATTAGCCACACTGTGCAGTTTGAAGACGGAACCAAAAAGACTTTAGGGGTCATTCTTCCAACAGAAGAAGCTTTAACATTTGAAACACATGTGCCTGAACGCATGGAAATTATTTCTGGTGAATGTCGCGTTAAAATCGCAGACAGTGAAGAAAGTGAGTTGTTCCGTGCAGGTCAGTCATTTTATGTGCCTGGTAATAGTCGTTTTAAGATTGAAACGGATGATGTTTTAGACTACGTTTGCCATTTAGAAGGTTAATTAAAAAGCTTTGCTTAAAGTAAGGCTATGCTTTTGTTTTTAAATTAGGCAAAGAATTTTTGCGCTAAATCGGTTAAACTAGAGCATCACATAAAATCCTGTAAAGTTGGCTTTGCAGGATTTTTCATTTCTATCATCCTGTTGTTAATGAGGTTGTTCATGGCGAAGTCCGAATATTATTATGGCGTTCATTCAGTGGAGTCATTATTGGAGTTAGAACCTGAACGTGTTTTAACCTTATTTACTTTAAAAGGTCGTGATGATCAACGGTTACAACGTATTCTTCAGCTTGCAGAGCCTTTTGGTATCAGTGTGCAAAAAGCAAGCCGAGATAGCTTGGAAAAGTTGGCAGGTCAACCTTTTCACCAAGGTGTGGTCGCAGCTGTTCGCCCGCATCCTGTATTGAATGAAAAAGATTTAGATCAGCTTTTAGAGTCAACCCAGCAACCTTTGATATTGGCTTTGGATCATATTACAGATCCACATAATCTAGGTGCATGTATCCGTACAGCAGCAGCTATGGGTGTAGAGGCGGTGATTGTGCCGCGTGACCGTGCTGCAACATTAACTCCAACTGCACGCAAAGTTGCAGCAGGTGGTGCTGAAAAGGTGAAGTTTATTCAAGTGACCAATTTGGCGCGTACACTTGGACAAATCAAAGATAATTATAATGTTCGTGTGGTGGGGACCATGCTTGATGAAAAAGCCCTCCCTATCCAGAAGTTTGATTTTACCGGAACAGCAGTATGTATCGTGATGGGCGCAGAGGACACAGGGTTACGTCCAATTACTCAATCACAATGTGATCAAACCGTATTTATCCCGATGGCTGGAAATTTACAAAGTTTAAATGTTAGTGTGGCTACTGGTATGGCGTTGTATGAGGCATGCCGTCAACGTCAACAAAGTGAATGATTTAGTTTAAATTGTATCGGTAAAATTAGAGAAGCATCATGATGACCTCCCGTACTCAAGGCTACATTTATGTAGCCATCACAATGTGTATTTGGGGAGGTTTTACGATTACTTCAAGACTGAATGCAATCTGGCATATCAGCCCATGGGATATTACGGCATTACGCTTTTCATTGGCGTTTTGTATACTGATGCCGATATTAATCTATAAAAAAGACACAGATTTTCTATTGAACAAACAACCCTTCATTTTGGCGATGATTGGTGGTGTTGCATATTGTTTAACTTCATATAGCGCATTTCACTTTGTGCCCGCGGCACATGCAGCCATTTTTTTAAATGGCTGCATTCCATTGTGCACGGCTTTAGCTGGTTTTTTACTTTATCGCCAGCCGTTTGATAAACATATATGGATCAGTTTAAGCATCATGCTGGCTGCCATTTCTGCAATGAGTTTTCTGATGTATACCGAAACAGGTGTTGCTTTTGGTCTTGGGGATTTATTGTTTTTTATCAGTGCAATTTGGTGGGGGACTTTTACCGTATTGCTGCGTCAATGGCAACTTTCCGCATGGCACGCCATGGCAGGTGTTGCGATATGGTCGGCGATCGTTTATGTCCCGATTTATTTGTTGTTTTTACCTCAACACTTAGATCAAGTGTCCACACTACATTTGGTCATGCAAACGCTTTTTCATGGTATTTTTGTGGTGATCATTGCGACTTTGGCGTATGTCGAAGCAATTAAAAGATTAGGTGCTTTTAAAACAGGCAGTATTGTCACACTTGCGCCTTTTATTGCCGCAATTATCGCCGTACCTTTATTAAATGAACCTATAAGCCTCGCAATGATGTGTGGTTTGATTGGTATGGGGATTGGTGCTTTACAACCGTGGCGTTGGTTTATCCATAAAGACAGTTTGCAGCAGCAGTTGGATGAGAATAAACCAAATCAATAAGCCATTTTTAATTAATCATCATTAGAGCTTACGAAAATAAGCTTTGGGATGATTTTTAAATGTGATTAAGCTTTATCAACCATGAAACTTTTACCCTTATATTGAAATTAAGTGCATGAATATCAAATTGGCATTGCCACGCTTAACATTTAAAGCTTAAATCGCTTTGTGTAGGCGATGCCAAACCTTGCACTAAAAACAAAGCCGTGCTTTGTTTTTACTCATGTTGGGTAAGGGGAGCGTTCTGTACGCCCGGTACGTCCAGCCAGTATGGCGACATAAATGTCGCCTCACGATAGATACACCATCTATGTTGCATCAATATTTAAAAGTATTGAATACTCATTTTGACTGATGCAAATGGTCTATTGATTCAGAAAGCTTCAATTATTTACTAAGCTGTTGTGAGTTTGAGATACTGTTGATGTAAAGACTCTAATTTTGCGTATAGATGATCAATATGCCCATCATTGAGCACAATATCATCTGCTAATTTTTGCTTTTCATGACGTGGCATTTGGGCTGCAATAATTTTCTGAATTTGTTCGATGGATTGTCCATCTCGTTGTGAAGCACGTAAGATTTGCATGTCTTTACTGGCATCAATCAATAGCGTGCGTTGAGTGAGTTCATGTTGGTTGGTCTCAAAAAGCAGGGGAGAAACCAAAATCACATAAGGGCTAGTTGCTGCTTGTAATTGTTGAATAATCTCAGTGCGAATTGCTGGATGAGTAATCGATTCAAGCTGTTGTCGTGCCTGTGGATCTTTAAAAATATGTTCTCTCAATGCACGACGATCAAGTTCACCATTGCTTAATAACACCCAATCCCCAAAAATCTGTTTAATTTTTTGAAGCGCGGGTTGTCCTTTTTCAACAATTTCTCTTGCTACAATATCTGCATCAACCACTGTAATCCCTTGGGTTTCAAACCACTGACTTGCTGCGGATTTACCACTACCAATTCCACCTGTTAAACCCAAGATAAACGTCATTGCGCATTCCTAATACTGTGTTGAAATTATTGACCCAAATATACTTTCATAATTTGCTCACCCCATAGAAATGCAATCCATCCTGCGATGGCAATATAAGGACCGAAAGCAAAAGGGATATTTTCTTTACGAATCTTAAGTAAAATAATACCAATGATCGCACCTACCACAGAAGAAAGTAGGATAATTAACGGTAACATCAAGGGTCCCATCCAAGCGCCAAGTGCAGCAAGTAGCTTAAAGTCACCATAACCCATGCCTTCTTTACCTGTAACTATTTTAAATAGATAGTAGACAATCCAGAGACAGAGGAAACCAATAATATATCCCCAAATTGCAGCACTTGCTGTTGTATAAAGATGAAATGAGTTAATACCTAAACCTATGGCAGCCAAGGTTAAAGTAAAGCGGTCTGGAAGTAATTGAGTGTCAAAATCAATAAATGTCAGTGTGATTAGCACCCAAGTCAGCAGTACACCAAAAACCATTTGTAGTGTTGGGCCGTAAACAGCAACTACTGTTAATGAACACACCGCAGTTAAAAGCTCAACAAATGGATAACACATGCCAATTGGATTTTGGCATGAAGCACATTTCCCTCTTAAAGCTAACCAACTGATGACGGGTATATTTTGGTACCAGCGAATCGAGGTTTTGCATTTGGGACAGGTAGAGGCTGGTTGGCTGAGACTGAGTTTTTCTTCATCAATCACAATCTGTTGTGAACCCGCCAGTAATTGGCACTCAGCATGCCAATCCTGTCGCCATTCTTTTTCCATTATCTTGGGTGTGCGGTAAATCACCACATTTAAAAAACTACCAATACAAAGCCCTAAGATACCAACAGTCAAATAGAGCGCTGTTGGTGATTGAATCAGAAAATTTAACAAATTAGGGAGCATATTCATCATTATCAACCAACCACTGAGCCCATTTGGAAAATAGGCAGATACATGGCAATCACTAGACCACCAATAAGGACACCTAATATCGCCATGATTAACGGCTCCATCATCGAGGTTAAACCATCAACAGCATTGTCGACCTCATTTTCAAAATGCGTTGCAACTTTGTCTAACATTGCATCAAGCGCACCCGATTCTTCTCCAATCGCGACCATTTGAATAGCCATAGAGGGAAATTTATTGGTCAGACGCATGGCAAAATTTAGTTGTTGCCCTGTGGCGACATCCTCGCGAATTTTCATTACCGCTTGTTCATAAACCACATTATTGGTTGCACCTGCTGTGGACTCTAAAGCTTCGATTAAAGGAACCCCTGCCGCAAATGTTGTGGCGAGTGTACGGCTATACCTTGCAATGATGGCTTTATAAACCAGATCGCCAAAAATAGGCAGTCTCAGTGCTGTTCGATCTAGAAAATCCTGAAATTTTTTACTGCGTTTTTTGGCTTCTAAAAAAGCAGTAATCACAACAGCAATAAAGATAATCAAAATAAACCAATATTTTTGCATCCAATTGGACATATTGACGACAATTTGAGTAAATGCGGGGAGGTCTGCACCAAAGGAGCTAAATAAGCCCTGAAATACAGGTACCACTTTGACCATTAAAATAATAGTCACAATAATTGCGACTGCAATTACAGTCATTGGATATTTCATGGCCTTTTTAATTTTTTGCTTCAGTAATTCACTTTTCTCTTTATAGATTGCCACTCGGTCGAGCATAGTTTCCAAAGCACCAGATTGCTCGCCAGATTCGACCAATGAACAGAACAAGTTGTCAAAGTAGCGTGGATATTTTCTTAAGGCTCCTGCAAAGGTATTACCGCCTTCAACCTCACCCTTGATTCCCAGTACAATTTCACGCATAGAGGGGTTTTCTAAGCCTTCTGCAACGATTTCAAAACTTTGTACTAAAGGCACACCTGCTTTCATCATTGTGGCGAGTTGGCGAGTGAAAATAGTAATATCTAAAGTGGAAATGCCTTTTTTCATTAAACCTTCAAAAATATTATTCCTTTTTTCTCGAATGGTTTTAATGGTAATGCCTTGTTTGCGCAGGGTGACTTTGGCAAGTGCCATATTACGTGAAGGTAATTCTCCTTTAACCTTGATCCCTTTGCGATCAACCCCGTCATAAGCAAATGTAGGCATCATTTGAGCTTTTTTAGCTGCCATCATAATTTCCTTGAATATTGATTATATTTATTCGCTGGTCACACGGTTAATTTCTTGTAAAGAAGTTAAGCCATTGATGACTTTAATTAAACCTGAACGTCTTAGATTATCAAACCCCAATTTCTCCGATGCTGCTGCAATTTGAAGTGCATTGCCATCTTCCATGATAATTTTTGAAATCTCAGGTGTTACTTTCATGACTTCATAGATCCCGACTCGCCCTTTATAGCCTTCACGACATTCATTACAGCCTACAGGTTGAAAAATTTGTAACTCAGGATTATTTAAGTCTTGTTCAGTAAAGCCCATTTCTAACAAACTCTGTCTAGGAATTTCAACAGGTGCTTTACAATGATTACATAAGCGTCTTGCCAATCGTTGTGCAATCACAAGATTCACCGAAGTGGCAATGTTAAATGAGGGTACTCCCATATTGCGTAAACGGGTCAACGTTTCTGGCGCACTGTTGGTATGTAGCGTAGACATCACCATATGACCCGTTTGAGCAGCCTTAATCGCAATTTCAGCAGTTTCAAGGTCACGAATTTCTCCGACCATGATAATGTCAGGGTCTTGACGTAAGAACGATTTTAGTGCGACTGAGAAAGTGAGACCGGCCTTGAGGTTGACATTGACTTGATTGATGCCTTCCAAGTTAATTTCAACTGGATCTTCAGCCGTGGAGATATTTGAACTTTCTGTATTCAGGATATTTAAGCCAGTATAGAGGGAAACAGTTTTACCAGAACCTGTTGGCCCCGTAATCAGTAACATACCTTGAGGTTTCTCTAAAGCCTCCATAAATAAAGCTTTTTGCTTTTCCTCATATCCGAGCGCATCAATACCCAGCATGGCACTTGATGGATCAAGAATACGCAGTACCAATTTTTCACCAAACAAGGTAGGTAATGAATTTACACGAAAATCAATCGCTTTGGTTTTTGAGAGTTTTAATTTGATCCGACCATCTTGCGGGACACGCTTTTCTGAAATATCCATTCTGGACATGACTTTTAAGCGTGATGCCAAACGACTTGCCAGTTGTAAGGGCGGATTGGTAATGGTTCTAAGCACACCATCTACTCGATAACGTACCCGATAACTTTTTTCATAAGGCTCAAAGTGTAAATCTGATGCTCCCATGCGAATCGCATCGACCAAGAGTTTATTGATATATTTAACAATAGGTGCTTCTTCTTCAGATGCTTCATCATCATCTTCAGATGGAGGTTGGTCATCGGTAGCAATGACATCAACATCAAAATCTTCATCGCCAAAGTTAAAACTTTCTTCTACCGTAAAGTGTTTTTCTAATAGTTTTTCTAATTTATGGTGCTCAACAATAATCGGTTCAATATTCAGACCACAGTTAAAACGAATGGCATCCAATGCTTCTATATTGGTCGGATCACTGGTGGCGACATATAAAATATTACCGCGTTGTATCAAAGGGATCACTTTATGTTTGGTGACTAAATTTGGATCAACAATCTCTTTGAGTAGCATTTCAGGATTAAAGCTGTCCAGATCAAAAATAGGCTCACCAAACTCAACGGAGATCATTTCGGCAATGATCAGTGGTGGTATATTTAATTTTTCACTGAGATAAGCAACCATACTCACTTTATTTTTTTGAGCATTACTGAACGCATCTTTCATTTGCTGGGCAGATAAAAAACCTTCGTCGACTAAGCGACGGATATATCCCGAAAACTTAGGTGAACCATTTTGCATAGACATCCCCAAAACACATTAAATTTCATTTTATAATTGGAATACGAAAATTATACGATTATCCTTAGAAATATCTAGAATTAAACGTATTTTTATAGAAACATATTTAACAATAATTTGAGCCAATGAGGCTTTTTAGCATTATCTTTGAAATGTTTTATGTTTCTTGAGTTGTTATTAAAACATGACTTTAAATAAGATGACTGAATTGATAAAGAAAAAATACTTTAAAAATATAAATTCCGTGTAGAATGTGCACATTTTCGATAAAAGGTTAGATGTATGTCGAGTTCGACTATTACTCCTTGGGTTGTCGGCAATTGGAAAATGAACCCAATGCAAGCGAATTCGCAACAGCTCATTCAAGATTTAAATCAGTATTTACAACAAACACCGATTACAGAACAACAATGTCATATTGGTGTTGCACCTATTTCTATTGCTTTATTGTCTGTACAAAAATTAATTAACGATGCAGATTCACCCATCAAAGTTGTCGCACAAGATCTTTCTCAAATGGCAGCCACAGGTGCTTATACCGGTGAAGTCAGTGCTGAGTTACTTAAAGACAGTCATATTGATTATGTGTTGATTGGGCATTCAGAGCGCCGAGAACTTTTTGGCGATGATGTTCAAAAAATTAAAGCTAAATTAGCCAATGCTTTAAATGCAGGGCTTCACGTGATTTATTGCGTGGGTGAAAGCTTAGAACAACGTGAAGCAGGGCAGGCAGAGCAAGTGGTTTTACAACAAATTTGCGATCTCGCAGCAGTTGTAAAAGTAGAACAATGGCACAATATTGTGATTGCCTATGAACCGATTTGGGCAATCGGAACAGGTAAGACTGCTTCTCCGCAAGATGCACAGACAATGCATGCAAAAATTCGTGAAGGTTTAACTCAAATTACGGCTCAAGCTCAACATACTGCGATTTTGTATGGTGGTAGTGTCAAGCCTGAAAATGCAGTAGAGTTAGCTGCATGTCCAGATATCAACGGTGCACTGGTTGGTGGTGCATCACTTAATGCTGAGTCATTTTATAAAATTGCTCAAGCATTTGCTCAAACAGAAGAATAGGAGTTCAGCATGCATACATTTGTGCTGGTTGTACATATCATCTTGGCCGTTTTGATGATCGGGCTGATCCTCGTTCAGCACGGTAAAGGTGCAGATGCAGGTGCATCATTTGGTGGCGGTGGTGCTGCAACTGTATTTGGTGCCTCGGGTTCTGCAAGCTTTTTAACCCGTTTAACTGCAATTCTCACGGCTTTGTTTTTTATCACCAGTTTAAGTTTAGCGGTGTTTGCTAAAAAACAAACATCGGATGCCTATGGTTTAAAATCTGTACAGAGCAGTTCTCAAACCACAGCACCTGCACCCGCCAATACGGGTGAAACTTCACCAACTGCACCAAAAACTGGCGAATAATGCCATTTAGTTCTTTCTTTTTCTGAATGATGCGACTAGAATGCGTCACAGCTGCGGTGGTGGTGGAATTGGTAGACACGCTACCTTGAGGTGGTAGTGCTTTCGGGCGTGGGGGTTCAAGTCCCCCCTTCCGCACCAACAATGAACCAGATTGTTGGTGTTAGCAGCTGAAAAAAACATTGATGCGGGATGGAGCAGTCTGGTAGCTCGTCGGGCTCATAACCCGAAGGTCGTTGGTTCAAATCCAGCTCCCGCTACCAATTTAATTAAGATGCAACTTAGTTAATGATAATGTAAGTTGAAAAATTTATATTATGTGTGAATTTGCAATGTTGTTGCGGGATGGAGCAGTCTGGTAGCTCGTCGGGCTCATAACCCGAAGGTCGTTGGTTCAAATCCAGCTCCCGCTACCATTTTGATTAAGGTGCAACTTAATCAAGCAAGAAATTCAATGTATCTGTCAATGATGGATTGAAAAAATTAAATTTCTTGTGTATAATTTTGCAACGCTGATGCGGGATGGAGCAGTCTGGTAGCTCGTCGGGCTCATAACCCGAAGGTCGTTGGTTCAAATCCAGCTCCCGCTACCAAGTTTCTAAAAGGGCTCACAGATAGGTGGGTCTTTTTTGCATAGTGAACTTCGGTTTACTGTGCGATAATAGGGGCGATTACGCCCTTTTTTATTGGCTATCGTGTGGTGTGGACATCAATTGGTCAAAAAGACATGCTTCACTATAGTAAGTTTGAATTAGTCCGATGAGCGATTGAATCGCACAAATATGACGAGAGTAAATGAAGCTATCAAATAAAACTCAAGCACTTCAAGACCTAATCACTCCTGCAGTGCAAGCTTGTGATGTAGAACTTTGGGGGATCGAATTTATTCCTCAAGGTAAACGTTCTTTATTGCGTATTTATATCGATAAAGATGTGGTGGAAAATGCTGAACCAACGATTAATGAAGATGGTGAAGCAGAATTGGGTCGTGGTATTGGCGTACAAGATTGTGTACGTGTGACTCAGCAAGTTGGTGCAATATTAGATGTACATGATCCAATTTCAGGCGAATATGCTTTAGAAGTATCATCTCCAGGTTGGGATCGACCATTCTTCCAGTTGGCACAGTTAGAAAAATACATCGGACAACAAGTTGCATTGCGTTTGATTGCTGCAGTTGAAAATCGCCGTAAATTCCAAGCAAAATTAATTGCTGTAGATTTAGAAAATGAATTCATTCAAGTTGAAGTTGAACAACAGCACGTACTTGAGATCGATAGCAACAATATAGACAAAGCGAATTTGATCTTTCAGGATTAATCCAGAAATAGAAATCTGAATAAATAGGTGACTTATGGCACGTGAAATTCTCACCGTCGTTGAAACGGTAAGTAATGAGAAAGGTGTAAGTCGTGAAGCAATTTTTGAAGCGCTTGAACAGGCTTTGGTTGCAGCGACAAAAAAGAAATTCTACGAAGGAACGAATTCGGAAGAAGCTCAGTTACGTGTAGAAATTGATCGTAAGACAGGTGATTACAGCACTTTCCGTCAATGGGAAGTTGTTGCTGATGAAGATCATGAAATGCCAGCATGTCAAGATGCGATTTCTGATGTTGATCCTGCTCAATGGTCAATTGGTGATATCCGTGAGTTAGAAGTACCATCAATTGATTTTGGTCGTATTGCAGCACAGATTGCCAAACAAGTAATTGTGCAAAAAATTCGTGAAGCTGAACGTGCTTTAGTGGCGGATGCTTATGAAGCTAAAGTGGGTGAACTGATCTACGGTGAAGTGAAAAAACAAACCAAAGATGGCTTCATTATAGACTTAGGTGATAACGCAGAAGCCTATTTAGCACGTGAAGAAATGATTCCTAAAGAAATTCTTCGCCCTAAACAGCGTATGAATGCAATTCTTTATAATGTGAACCGTGAAGGTCGTGGTGCGCAATTATTGTTGTCACGTGCTAAACCTGAAATGCTGATTGCATTAATGAAAAAAGAAATTCCTGAAATTTCTGAAGAAATCATTGAGATTAAAGCAGCAGCACGTCAACCAGGTGTACGTGCAAAAATTGCGGTTAAGACCAACGATCATCGTATTGATCCAGTCGGTGCGTGTATTGGTATGCGTGGTACACGTATCCAAGCGGTTCAGTCTGAATTAAATGGTGAACGTATAGATGTCGTCGTGTGGTCTGATGATCCGGCTCAATATATCGCAAGTGCTTTAGAGCCTGCGGATGTATCTGGGATTGTGATTGATGAAGATGCACGTACAGCAGACATTATTTTTGCAACCAGTGATCAACTTGCGCGAGCAATTGGATCACAAGGTCAAAACGTCCGTTTAGCATCAGAGCTTACGGGTTATAAATTAGATATGATGCTTGAAGATGAGTACCGTGCTCGTCAACAAAGTGAAGCTCAACAGTATTTAGACATGTTTGTAACACGTCTTGATATTGAAGAAGATCTTGCAATGGCTTTAGTAGAAATGGGCTTTACCTCACTTGAGGAAATTGCTTATGTGCCTGCGGAAACTTTCGATGAAATCGAATTAGATGCGGATACAGTTGAATTGCTACAAAGTCGTGCAAAAGAAGCAGCTTTGGCTGATGCATTAAAGCAACAAGAAGATATTCAGGACCCAAGTCCAGAACTTGTTGCGATGGAAGGAATGACTTCTGAAATTGCGCATGCTTTAGCAGCACGTGGTGTGGTAACAATCGATGACTTAGCTGACCAAGCAACGGATGATATTTCTGATATCGACGGTTTAGGCGCTGAGAAAGCAGGTCAATTGATTATGAAAGCACGTGAATCATGGTTTAACTAGGAGGTAATACATGACGGATAAGTCAATTCAAGAGTTAGCGGTCAGCGTAGGACTTCCTGTTGCAAAGCTCCTTGATCAGGTGCGTGAAGCTGGATTGCCACAAAAACAGGCTGAAGATAAAATTTCTACTGAACAGCAAGATGTTCTCGTGAACCATTTGAAAAAAGCACATGGTCAAGATACGGGACAAGCAGGACAAATCACGTTGAAACGTAAAACGACAAGTACGGCTAAAGTTGCGAGTACTTCAGGTAAAGCGAAGACAATTAACGTAGAAGTTCGTAAGAAGCATACGTTTACTAAGCCAGATCCTGAACAAATCAAAGCGGAAGCTTTGGCTAAAGCTCAAGCAAATGCTCAAGCGACGTCAACTCAAAAAGTACAGCAAAATACTGTTGTGGCTGGAGTTGAAAAGACTGAAAGCTCAGCGAAAGCGAATTTAGAAAAAATGCGTGCTGCTGCAAAACAACAAACTGCTGCAAAAGAAACACCAAAAGCAGCTGTTGTTGTAAAACGTAAATCGACCAATAAGCCGATTACTAAAGCAACAGTAAAAACAATTGAAACCCCTGAGCAGAAACGTGCACGTGAAGCTCAAGCAGCACAACTGAAAGCGACTGAAGAAGCAGCTCGTCGTAAGTCGGCAGAAGAAGCTCAACAGCGTACGCTTGAGCAAATGCGTCAAATGGCGTCTAAGTATTCTTCTGATGAAACTGCAACAACGATTCGTGTAGTTGACGATTCACCGTTGGCTGCAGGTTTGGTTGGTCAAGCATATGAAGACTCATTTGCAAAAGAAGACCGTGAAATCAAACGTGGTACCAATACTGCAAATACACGTTCTCCTAAGAAAGGTGGTCGTCGTGGTCAGGAAGAGCAATCTTTCAGCCATAACCCGCATAAACGTGGTTTAAAAACCAGTCAAGCGAATAAACATGGTTTTGAGAAACCAGTTAAAAAGCAAGTTTATGACGTTGAAATTGGAGAAACTATTGTTGTTGCAGACCTTGCAGCAAAAATGGCAGTTAAAGTTCGTGAAGTAATTAAATCACTGATGAAAATGGGTGAGCTTGTTACTCAGAACCAAGCCATTGAGCAAGAAGTTGCGGCATTAATTGTTGAAGAAATGGGTCACAACCCAGTACGTGTATCTGATACACAAGCTGAAGATAACTTACTTGAAGCAGCTGAAGAAGCACGTGGTGCGCAAACAACACGTGCGCCAGTTGTGACAATCATGGGTCACGTTGACCATGGTAAGACATCGTTACTGGATCGGATTCGTCGTGCCAAAGTTGCGCAAGGCGAAGCGGGTGGGATTACACAGCATATTGGTGCTTATCACGTTAAAACGGATAAAGGAATTATTACTTTCCTGGATACGCCTGGACATGCTGCATTTACTGCAATGCGTTCACGTGGTGCCAAAGCGACTGATATCGTGGTACTTGTTGTTGCAGCGGATGACGGTGTAATGCCACAAACTGCGGAAGCAATTGACCATGCACGTGCTGCGGGTACTCCAATTATTGTTGCAATCAATAAAATGGATAAAGAATCAGCTGATCCAGATCGCGTATTGAATGAATTGACAACCAAAGAAATCGTGCCTGAACAATGGGGTGGTGATGTACCAGTTGCAATGGTTTCAGCACACTCAGGTCAAGGTATCGACGAACTTCTAGATTTGATTTCAATTCAAGCTGAAATGTTAGAGTTGAAAGCGTCTGAAGAAGGAGCTGCACAAGGTGTTGTGATTGAAGCACGTGTAGACAATAGCCGTGGTGCGGTAACGTCTATTCTTGTTCAAAACGGTACACTGAAAGTAGGTGACTTAGTTCTTGCAGGTGCATCTTACGGCCGTGTTCGTGCGATGACCGATGAGAATGGTCAACGTATTCAATCTGCAGGTCCTTCAATTCCAGTTGAAATTTTAGGTCTTCCAGAAGCGCCAATGGCGGGTGATGAAGTTCTTGTTGTTAATGACGAGAAAAAAGCACGTGAAGTTGCCGATGCGCGTATGGACCGTGAGCGTCAAAAACGTCTTGAACGTCAAAGCGCAATGCGTCTTGAGAACATCATGGCATCAATGGGCAAGAAAGATGTGCCGATTGTAAATGTTGTTCTTAAAACTGATGTACGTGGTACCTTGGAAGCGTTACATGTTGCACTTGCTGATCTTGCAACTGACGAAGTTAAAGTACGTGTAATCGGTTCGGGCGTGGGTGCAATCACTGAGTCTGATGTGACCCTTGCTGAATCTTCAGAAGCAGTACTTCTTGGCTTTAACGTACGTGCAGACAATACCGCGCGTCAAAAAGCAGATGCAGATGGTATCGACATTCGTTACTACTCAATCATCTATCAACTTATTGATGATGTGAAAGCAGCAATGAGCGGAAAACTTGCACCTGAACACCGTGAAACAATTTTGGGTGTTGCAGAAGTTCGTGAAGTATTCCACTCAAGTAAGTTTGGTGCTGCTGCAGGTTGTATGGTGCTCGAAGGTGTATTGCATCGTAATAAACCAATCCGTGTACTACGTGATGATGTTGTGGTATTCCAAGGCGAGCTTGAATCTCTTCGTCGCTATAAAGAAGTGGTTGAAGAAGTTCGTGCTGGTATGGAATGTGGTCTTGCAGTAAAAGGTTATAAAGACATCAAAGCACTTGATAAAATCGAAGTGTATGATGTTCAGTTGATTAAACGGAGTCTTTAATGGCGGGTAGTCAACGTCTTAAGCGTATGGCGGATACGGTACAACGTGAGTTGTCAGAACTGATTCGTCAAGAGCTTAAAGATCCTCGCTTAGGTGGTCTTGTGACCATCTCTGCGGTGAAAGTCAGTCCAGATCTGGGTTATGCAGAAGTTTATGTTACCGTGATGGGGCGTGAACTTGGCGATGAGCAAAGTGAAGTGGCAAATAAAGAAACGTTAGATGTCTTAAATAAAGCATCTGGTTTCTTACGCCACGAATTAGGTCGTCGTATCAAAACTCGTATAACGCCACGTTTGCGCTTTCATTATGATAAAACCAATGCCTATGGTAACTATATGTTTGGTTTAATTGCAGAAGCAGTGAAAGATTTGCCTGAGCAACAAGACGAAGAAGAAAAGTAAACTTAAACAATAAGCCACCTGAGGGTGGCTTTTTTGTATCTTTAAAAGATGTTTAAATTCTAAGTGAATAATTTAAATAAAAATAAAGCTAAAAATTTATCTGCTGATGATCGGATTATAATTTAATGAGTAAAACACTAGATCAGCTTGATCAACCCGCAGAATATTTGGGCGATAGCAATGCAAAGTTAATTTAGTCAGGTCTAGATAATTTTAAACATTTAAAAAGGTTTTGGTTTAAGGCATTCTTCAACAATTTCTATCAAACATGCAAAAATTTAATTGTCTCGTCTTTGGCTAGGTAGCAGAAATTAAACAAAACTTTGCCTTAAACTGTATAGAATGCAGAGATATCAACAAATACAAATAAATATTTTTGAGGAATTGGCAATGAATTCAATGAAAAAAGGTTTAGTTGCACTTACACTGGCAAGCACCTTAGCTTTTTCAGGTTGTGGCTATAACACTTTGCAAGCTAAAGATGAGTCTGTAAATGCGGCATGGTCTGAAGTTGAAAACCAATATCAACGTCGCGCAGATCTAGTCCCTAACTTGGTGAATGTGGTCAAAGGTTATGCAACCCATGAAGAAAAAGTTTTAACTGAGGTGACTGAGGCACGTGCCAATGTCGCAGGTTTGAAAGTAGACAAAGAAGTATTGAACGATCCCGAATTGTTTAAAAAATACCAAGAAGCACAATCACAAATGACAGGTGCATTATCACGTCTTTTAGCGGTGACAGAAAATTATCCAGATTTAAAAGCCAATGAACAATTCCGTGATTTACAGGTTCAATTGGAAGGGACTGAAAACCGTATTAGTACTGCACGGACACGTTATGTTGCATCTGTTCAAGATTACAATACCTATGTGCGTCAATTCCCTCAAGCAATGACTGCCAAAGTGATTGGTATGAAAGCTAAACCGAACTTTAGTGCTGAAGCAGGTGCATCGAAAGCGCCAACAGTTAATTTTAATTAATGATGTGATTTTATTTCTCTGTCTTTAACGCTTGAGATAAAAGATAGGGTGAGAATATTTTTCATTATTCAATAAAAGGTGAACTATGATTGAATGGAGAGAAAAATCAGTAATGAAAAACATGAGTACAATATTATTTGTATTTTTTGGACTGATCCTTTCTGTTCAATCGAGTGTTTGGGCTGAAACTGCGACAGCCACAGATGAGCAGGAGGTACAAGACGCAATTGTTTTGGGTAAAGTAGTACCCAATGCCAATTTGCCCAATGTGATCGGCTCAAAACCCACAGATGCTCAAAAACAAACTCCAACTACACAGCAAGCACCCCAAAGTCCCGTACAAAATGTACCACAAGTTGCCAATGATATGGCAGAGGGTGAAAGTGCTCGAAATATTCCCACATTAAACCAGCCTGTCGTTGATCAAGCCAATGTTTTATCTACAGCTGAAAAGCAAAATTTAGAACAACAAATTCGTGATATTTATCGCCAAGGTAAAGCACAAATTGGGATTATCATTGTTCCAACCACAGGGCAAGAAGGTATTTTTGATTTTGCAATGCGTGTTGCTGAGCAATGGAAGTTAGGTTCAGCAAAACAAGACAATGGTTTATTGATTGCTGTTGCAGTCAATGATCATAAAATCCATATTGCAACAGGCTACGGTTTGGAGGGTGTAATCCCTGACATTGTGGCCAGTCGGATTATACGCAATCAGATCACACCGGATTTTAAGCAAGGACAATATGCTCAAGGTTTACAGGCGGGTGTCAATGAAGTTGAGCGTATTTTAAACCTTGACCCTGAAATTGCCAAACAAGCTGCAGATGAGCTAAAAGAGCGTCAAAACCAAGCATTGCAAGAACAAGAAGCCAAGGATCGAACCTTGACCACTGCTATGGTGATTTTGGTGATTGGTATCTTTGCATCATTTATTGTGGGCAATCGTTTAAGTGCAGCAGTTGCAGGTGTAACAGCAACCGCTGCGGGTCTTATTTATGGCTCAGGGATTGTAATGAGCTTAGTTTTGGGTTTTGGTATATTCCTTTTGTTGATTACATCACTGGCACAACTCATTTTTCAAATGTTTTTATCTGGTGGTGGACGTGGTGGGGGCAGTGGTGGTGGTTTTGGCGGTGGTGGGGGTTATAGCGGCGGTGGCGGCGGTTTTGGCGGTGGAGGAGCATCAGGCTCATGGTAACAAGAACAGATACAACAGCAATTGTGACTGAACCAAAGTTACAGGAACAGGTACAACCCAGCTTTAAACGTTGGTTAAAGCACGTTTTATATATGCCTGCCTCGAAACGCTATTTTTCAAAGCAAGATCAGCATGCAATTGCACAAACGGTGAAGCAAGCAGAAGAAGGCCATGTCGGTGAAATACAAGTGGTGATCGAGGGGCATATTCCAAGTCATCAGGCATATCATCAAAATACACGGTTAAGGGCACAACAATTGTTTGCTGAATTGGGCGTGTGGGATACTGAGTATAATAGTGGCGTATTGCTGTATTTAAACTTATGTGAAAAGACGGTTGAAATTGTGATAGATCGTGGTATTTATCAAGCTACTACACAGCAAACGTGGCAACAGATTTGTGATGTGATGATTGCTGAACTAAAAAACAAAAATTATCGAACTGCAGTAAGTAATGGTGTTTTAGAAATTGGTCAAATTTTAAATTTATTTTATGGGGATAAATATAGTCAAATTGATAATGTAAATGAATTATCAAACAATCCAATCATTGTGAATTAATTTTATTCTCGGTGACAATAAATGTCACTTTTTTACGTTTAATTACGTAAAAATATAAGCAGTAAAAAAAACCTTGTAAAGCATTACATTCTCTCTAAAATCAAAGGGTCTCGATTGGTTGTTGATTTTTTCCACAAAAAAACAGCCATATAAATTGCTCTAAAAGCTATAAAAATTTTTAAAACATTGGAGAAATGTTATGAATGCTCAAAAAGGTTTTACCCTGATTGAATTAATGATCGTTGTTGCGATTATCGGTATTCTTGCTGCGATTGCGATTCCACAGTATCAAAACTATATTGCTAAATCTCAAGTTAGCCGTGTAATGTCTGAACTTGGTGGAATTAAAACAGCAGTTGAGACTTGTATGTTAGAAGGTAAAGATACAACTTGTGAGTTAGGCGCTACAGCTTCTAATTTACTTGGTGCGGATGTAAAAGCTCCAGAAGGTGTTAAAGTTACAATTGATCTTGCTGCAAGTACAGCTTCAATACAAGGTACATTTAAAAAGAGTGCTGCGTCTACACTTCATACTAAAACATTAACTTGGAGTCGTAGTGCCGCTGGTTCTTGGACTTGTGACACAACTGTTGATGCAAAATATAAACCAGCAGGTTGTTCAGGTTCAGGTTCATAATTTGTTTTAATAAGGAAAAGAGGAAGTGTATCTTCCTCTTTTTTTTACTATGAAAAAATTTATACAAACAATCATCATCTTTTTGCTACCGAATATTTTCTGGCAAACAGTTGCTTTTTTTCTAGATGTACATCGAGTCATAGTTAACTTTGATTATCTTGCTATAGTATTAGTATTAGTATTTAACAAAAAAAGAATTGGATTTTTTTTATTTTTCTTCATCAGTTTTTTTGACTTTTTAAATATTTTTTCACAAATATTTCCATTCATCCGATTGTTAGATTTAATTTATTTAATTAAATTTGCAGTCTATGCAAATCCAATCAATATTTTAGCTTTTATATTTTTTTTAGTTTTAAGTTGCTTTTATATTAAATTCTCGGCACAAAAATTAGATAAAAGCTATCGACTTTCATCTGTACTATGCACTAATTTTTTTCTAGTAATTTGGATTGCTCAGAATTTTTTAGTTGAAGATCATAGTCGTTTATGGAATATGCAAAGTAATCGAATTTTAGCTTCACAGATTTTAAATACCTATAACGTAAGAACCGAAGGATTTGTTCAAAGTTTTTCAGACAAAGGTAATGTTTTTCAGAACAAGCAAACACCATCAGCTTCAAACGAAATTTTTAAAACCCCCACAAAATATGAAAAAATGATCTTAATTGTCAATGAATCTTGGGGAGTGGGAAAAAAAGCTGATATTCAGCAAGATTTACTCAAGGAAATAATGGAAAATAATCAGGTTCAATGGCTTTGGAAAAAGCCTCTAAATGTAAATGGATTTACAATTGATGGTGAAATCAGAGAGTTATGCCAAAAAACCTTGCAGGGCTTTAACTTAAAAGATCAACAAACAGGCTTCCAAAACTGCTTGCCGAATATATTAAGAGCAAAAGGTTATTATACTGTTGCTATGCATGGTGCAACTGGTGCAATGTATGACCGAAAATATTGGTATCCAAAAGTTGGTTTTGATCAGCAAGTTTTTAGAGAATCACTTCCGGATTTAAAATCAAGATGCTATTCATTTCCTGGTTTTTGTGATCGTGACTTGCAAAATCAAATCATAAGTCAATTTGGTCAGCATAAAAAGATTTTTCTTTATTGGTTAAGTCTAAATACCCATGTGAATTATGATTTAAGAGATCTAAAAGATGATCAATTTGATTGTAAAAAATATCAACTCGATCAATCTATGAGTGCATGTCGAAATTTAAAATTACAAAAGCAGTTTTTTCATAATTTATCACAGCTAATTCAAAATCCTGAATTAAAAGGGACTTATGTAGTAATTGTTGGTGATCATACCCCACCAATTTATGATGAATCTCGTAAGGTCTTTGCAGAAAGCCAAGTGGAAAGTATAGGGTTTTATATAAAATGAAAATCAATAATCACAATAAGATTGTCGGATATATCTATCTATTTTTAGTGTTTGTACTCGGGGTGAGTAGTACAGGGAGTGCGTTCTATAATAATTATAATCCTACTGTTTATATGCTTTACTTTATATTACCCTTTCTATTTTTTTATAAGCATGAGCTGTTTGATAGTATTAATGAAAAATTAACTATTTTACTGCTTGCAATGATCTCTTTATTTGCTATTTCTAGTTTCATTTCGCCTCTTGAAGAAGCCTATGAAATATGGTGGAGATTGATCGGCATCACTGTCTGTATAGTATTTGGATATGTCTCTAAGGTTTTACTTGATCTTAAAGCGATTTCTTTTATCAGTATTAATAGAGTCTTGACTGTAATAGGGATATTACATGTTATTGTTCTACTCTATATGTGGAATACAGTTGATAATCCTTTTACTTATAATTGGGTCGAAAATTTATACTTTTTTACAAATGTTCGACATCTAGCTGATTTACTCAGTATTTGTTATTTTTCAACATTTTTTTTATTTCTGCTAGATAAAAGCCCGATTAAATATTTGTATTTGATTTTATCTATAATAATTTTGACTAGTATTTTGTGGAGCGGTTCTAGAGCTGCATATTTAGGCATATTCATGGCATGGGCTGTTTTATTTATATATTTAAATCAAAAAAGATTTTTTATAGGTATAACGTCATTATCTTTTATGAGTGCTGTCTATCTATCTACCCTTTTTAATGTTGCCTCTCCATCACTAGGGTTTTTTAGATCACTTCATCGTTCGGTTCAAGGCGATGCAAATCAAATCTCCTCAAGCCGTCTAGATTTATATCAGCAAATTTTTGATTGGTTCCTTTTAAGACCATTTTGGGGTTATGGTGGAGAAGCTGTTCGAAATTTGAAAGTATTTTTAGGTGAACAACAAATTGGCCAAGCGCATAACGTTGTGCTACAGATTTTAATCGAATATGGCCTAATTGGTTTTATTGCGACCACAGTGATTATCATGGTTATTTTTAGACAAATGATCACACGCAAGACGAAAATAAAAATCATGTGCATGGCTATGCTTTTTAATATATTTGGCGCTTCATTATTAAATGGAGGTGCATATTACATTGTCATTATTGCTTTGTTTGCGATTTTTGTCGGTGTTGCTTATTCAGAAGATAATAGTCATGTTTAAAAAAATAAAATTCTTAGATGTTATATTAATTTTTATCATTATTATTGTGATTAGTCTGGTCGCACACTTTACGCTTATTGCACGGAATCAATTTTTTAGATTTATTTATCCTATAGAGGCTTTTTTTTCTAAAAATTCAATCAATTGCTCAACTGACAGTCCTGCATGGATGAAACAAACGATCATATTTAGTGTAAATGATAATGGCAGTCTTGCAAATCAGTTGGTTTATATCTCCCCAGAAGGTAAGACCTATCATTGCGAAAGTGGCTGGAAGAATTATCCATTATTGTCGAGTCATATAGATCAAGATACTCGATATAGATACGCAAGCCTTACCAAGCCAATAACAGCTTCATTGCTTTTAAAAATGATGGGTGATCAAGAGCTTAAATTAGATGATCATTTAGTCAAATATTTACCTGAATTAAATCATTATTCAGATAAGCGGATCAAGGATATCACCATAGAGAACTTATTGACGCATACTTCTGGTTTTGATCGTCTAAAAAGTAATGATCCATTATTTAACACCTATGAAAAACCGTGGTGTCCTTATAATTTAAAAAAAATGCAAAGCTTAAAGCTTGACCATCAACCGGGGCAGATGTATAGCTACGATAATCGTAATTATTGTTTACTTTCAATTGTCGTTGAACGAGTGACGGGGAATCCTTTTAGAGCTGTTTTAAATCAAAAAATGAATCTAGAAAATTATAATATTCAGTTTATCAATGGCCCATTTGGTACAGATGAAGTGAAATATGATTTTAGATATGAGCCTGTGTTTACTTATAGTTATACAGCTATGTTTGATTTTAATGCTTTATCACCTGTAGCAGGTCTATCAGGAAGTGCTGAATCTTATGCAAAACTATTAAATCAATTACTCAGAGACAAACAGTCTATCTTGTCCCCATCTTCAGTTAATACAGGATGTAAAGTCAATGAAATAAAATCTTGTTTTTCATTGGGATTAAGCAGGTATAAGAAAAATGATCATAGTATCGAGGTTAAATGGCATGATGGGGGGTTACCAGGTGCTAACTCTTTAATGATCAGAGATGAGAATGGCGGGATCATGGTGTGGGCTGGAAATGGTTCGCAACCTGAAAGTACACAACAATATGCTTTTTTTAAATATGTATATGATCAATTGAATTTATTTTACAAATCTGACAATTAAAGTAAATTTACGTCATAAATTTACGCTTTTATTAGCGTAAATTTATTTTAAAAGCTTTTTATTGTGACTTGATTATACTGATAAATCTCTCTATTTATAAAAGTAGTTGCCAAATGGGGCAAAAAAAATATAAGCAAGGCTTTACACTTATAGAGCTGATGATTGTTGTCGCGATCATTGGTGTTCTTGCAGCAATCGCATTACTGCAATATCAAAATTTTATTGTGAAGTCTCAACTTACCAGTGCAGTTGCGGAGTTAGAAGGTGCCAGACCACAATATGAATTAATCATCAATGAAGGATCGGCTTCAAGTAGTTTTGCTTATACTGTTGATAATATGTTTTTTTCAACATCTTCACAATTTTGTACTTATGCTGTTTCAGCGCCTGTCGCTGGTGTAGCGAATCCTGCACTAGAATGTAAATTAACTCAGGTTGCTTCTGCTATAAAAGGCGAGTCTGTATTTCTAAACAGGGATGTTAGCGGAAAGTGGAGTTGCAGCACCTCTGCTGGAGTTTCGAATAAATTTAAACCAGTTGATTGTATTTAGGTTTTTAGGATACTAAAATTCAGTTGCATCATTTTGGTCACATATAAAAATGTCAAAACGTATAAAGTTCTTTTTAGGTCATTTAACCATTTCTATCGCGATTGCTCTATTTTTTATCGCACTCGTATTTTTTGTTTGGTATCCAGCACCGCTTGCTAAAGCAGTGGGTGTGACTCAAATATTTCTAATGTTGATTGCAATTGATGTGATTATTGGGCCATTTTTGACATTGTTGGTCTATAAAGAAGGTAAAAAAACTTTAAAAATGGATTTATCAATCATCATTGTTATCCAAGTTGCAGCATTAAGCTATGGGCTTTTTAATATTGCTCAAGGGCGTCCAGCATGGATTGTATATGACAATGCAGGTCGTTTTGATCTGGTTAGAAATAATGAGATTGAAACAGAAAAAATTGAGCAAGCGCAACCAGCGTATAAAAAAGCAAGCTGGTTAAAACCACAAATTGTTGCACTAGAAATAGAAAAGACTGTAGCTGAACAAAATAAAAGATTATTTGAGGATATTGGTCATGGTGTAGTGCCAACAATGCATCCTGAGCGTTATACACAATTGAGTCATGCTAAATTTGATTTAAAGCAAAACTCTGAAAAAATTGATGTTTTAGAAAATTATAATTCTAAAGACGATGTGGAAAAAGTTCTAAATCAATATCCGACAGCAAATGCATGGCTTCCGCTCAAAGCAAATGCTGTTGATATGGTCGTACTCATCAATAAAGAAAAGGGTGAAGTTGTAAAAATTGTTGACTTACGACCTTGGAAATAAATACTTAGATTTCTCAAAACTGGGCTTATAATAGGCTCAGTTTTTCTATTCACTTTTCCTATGCAAGCCATCCCTTATCTTCTTTCAGCCGTCTTGCTATTACTTGCTTGGCTTTTACCTATTCATAAAATGCCCTGGACAACCTTTGGTAGTGAAGCACTTACTTTTCTATCGGCTTTAGTATTGCTTAGTGCTTTTATTCACAAAGATTTAAAAATACCAAAACCGCAATTGCTTATATTACCTGTATTGGCAATTCCATTGATTCAATGGGGCTTTGGCGAGATTTTGTATTTAAGTAATGCATTGCTTTGCACAGCCTATATTGCGATGTTTTGGATGATGCTGGTTGTTGGTTATAACTTGGCAGTGGGTGAAAAAGGTCAAAGAGAACAAGTCTTTAAGCTATTTAGCCTTGTGGTTTTTACGGGGGCGATGCTCTCAAGTTTTATTGCAATGAGTCAGTGGTTGGGTGTAAACGAATATTTTAGACCATTGGTGAATCTGCTCAATGGCAATCGTCCCTATGCAAACTTTGCCCAGCCGAATAATCTGGCGACGTTTATGTGTATGGGGGTATTTGCATGTTTATATTTTTATGAAAAGAAGATACTGCCAAATTACATACTCGGGCCATCCACTTTTATTTTTCTATTGACCATTGCACTAACTCAATCACGAACTGCTTGGGTGGTATGTTTGTTCACATTGATTTATTTGACGATCAAGCAATTCGGTCAAATTAAGCGCTTTGGGTTTATCAAATTACTCGCATGGTCTGGTGTGTTTATTGCGTTGATTACATGCTTGCCGATTCTGAATCAGTGGATTGCATCTGTATCAACCCAAGACGTAGCACAAGCAAATTCAGTGGTCGAGAGAGCAACATCAGGTTATCTCCGTTTAGATATGTGGAATCAAGCCCTCGTTGCGATTTCAGAAAAGCCATGGTTTGGTTATGGCTGGAACCAAACAGGGATGGCACAAATCGCTGCTTTTGATTTATATCCATCACATGAATGGTATAAAACGGCACATAACGTGATTTTGGATTTACTGATTTGGAATGGTATTCCGATTGGTGGATTGATTATTATTTATGTCGCATGTTGGTTGTATTGGTTAAATAAAGGCATTAAAGATGCAGTTTCAATTTCAGCGGGATTAATGGTTTGTGCCATTTTGATTCATGCTTTATTGGAATATCCAATTCACTATGCATATTTCTTACTCCCTTTAGGTTTTTTATTGGGGATCATCCAAGCTCAGTATCCTCGTTTGCCAACAGTGAACTTAAAGTCTGCGGTTACAGTGAGTATTATTGTGATTGGTTTGGTCTTGGTGGGAGTGATTTATCGAGACTATATTTTATACCGCCAACAAAGTGTATTCGTAAATAAGAAAACACCGTTAAGTGCTTCACAGCAAGCAGTGATGAATCAAGATATTTTGTTGCTGACGCAATTTAAAGAACGTGTCTGGTGGATTGGTCTAAATCCATATAGCAAAATGTCGGATCAGCAGTTGCAATATATGGGGCGTATGGTGGCAAACTTAGCTTCGGCATATGATATTCAGAAATATGCACAGGTCTTGGCTTTTAATGGTAAAAAAGCTGAAGCTGAACATCAGTTATGGATTCTAAAGACACTGCATGGGCAAGAGAAATCATATCAGGATCTATTACCTGTATCTGTTGCAGGAAAATAATACCCTTTCATAAAAGTGAATTGTGATGACTGTAGTGTTTGCATCGCTACATTTTGAAATAAAATAAAAAATCCCCCAATCAATTGGGGGATTCTTTTGTGATATTTAAAAATTAATTAGAGTTGGCTTTGAATATAATTTTCGATACCAACACTTTCACTTAGATCTAGTTGGGTCGTTGTCCAATCCCAAAATTCTTCTTCTTTCTCAAGAATTTCTTGAACAAGATCACGAGTCACATAATCTAAGTTGCTTTCAGCGAGTGCAACAGCTGTTTTCAATGCATCTATGTTTTCTTTTACTTTACGTACATCACAGTTTAAAACTTCAACCGTATGTTGACCAATATACAACTTTCCTAAATGTTGAAGATTAGGCAAGCCTTCTAAGAAAAGAATACGTTCAATGATCTTATCCGCATGCTTCATTTGGCGAATAGATTCTTTGTATTCAGCCGAACCAAGTTTTTCGATTCCCCAATCATTAAACATACGCGAGTGTAGAAAGTATTGGTTAATCGCAGTCAAGTGATGGTAAAGCACTTGATTGAGTTGATTAATTACATCTCGATTGCCTTGCATATGGCTAAAACTCCATTCTAATTGTGTACCTTAATGTGAATTTAAACTGAGTCATTGAAATTTAATGATTAAGGTAATTCGATATGGCTCTATATTAATCAACTTTTTGCAGGCTTACGAGTAGTTTATGGAACGGCAAATGAAAATCGCAATCAAAAACAGTAGGGATGTCGTTTTGGCTAAAAGAGATTGATTAAAAAACGAACCCGCCTTGAGTCGAAGCGGGGGAGGAGAATGATCTGGGGATCATTAAAAAACTTATTTATTGTCGTTATTTATATAAACTTTTTATGCTTGAATCTTTGGATTTAAAACTATGCGGCAACAGAAATACGTGCTGCAATAAGCGATAGCTCTTCATTGATAATGCTTTTTGCTTCAGGAGCACAGCGACCACAGCACGTGCCTAAGTCTAATAATTCACGTACTTCACGGTAGCTCTCTGCACCATTTGCCATTGCATCTTTGATATCTTGATCTGTAATACCACGACATAAACAAACGTACATGAAACTCAACCCTAAGGTTAAATGCGATATCTAATATTATTGATAATTGTTATCATTTGTCAATG
>Ga0207655_1000537_pt1 | contig 48063 bp, 85 predicted proteins | sample KBSM44metaG_FD_184398 | JGI IMG/M metagenome (GOLD analysis project Ga0207655, IMG submission 184398) | Miscanthus rhizosphere microbial communities from Kellogg Biological Station, Michigan, USA - KBS M4-4 metaG (SPAdes) (version 2) | ecosystem: Host-associated > Plants > Roots > Rhizosphere >...
AGGAAGACGCTATTGCGGCGAACGCCGAAAGCCAGGCGACGATCACCACCCTGCAAGCCGAAGCCAAACGCAACGCTGCCTACAGCGCCGACCTGGCCAAACGCATCAAGGCCAGCGAAGACAAAGCAAAAAAGGCGAGGAAAGACTTTGAAGACCTCAAGCGCAACAGCAAGCCTGTTCGTGATTGGGCTGCTCAGCCTCTGCCTGACGGCCTGCGTGGGAAATCCGCCGGTGGTGACAAAGGCCAGCGCAATCCGAATTGAAGCGCCCGAGCTGATTCCATGCGAGCGGGTAGGTGATGACACCGACCTGACCGACAACGGATCACTGTGGGATCTGAAAGACCAAGCCATCAAGCTGCTCGACACCTGCGCCGACCAAGTGGACGCCCAGATCCTGCGCAGCCAGAGCAAGTGAGGACCGCGCCATGCAACTGATCGACAACGCAAGCGGATGGCACAAACTCTGGTCTGTACGCGTGGCTCTGGCCGGTTCGGTCCTGAACGCCATGGTCATTGGCTGGACCGTCTTCCAAGGCTCGGTAAACCCGTTGCTCTACGCCGCCATCAACATGGGGCTTGGTGTCTGCGTGGCTGTGGTGCGTGTGCTGCCTCAGGGTAAGCCTGATGACAGCGCGGCTGGTCCTGAAGCCTGAACTGTAGCCCGGAGTCCATATGGCAACTATCAACATGACGGTCAGTATCAAGTTCGCCTGGTGGGTCATGCCTTACCTGAGGATGCATGCACTGTTCTGCCGGGTGACTGGCAAGAAGCCAGATCTGGATAAGCTTTGCAGGCTGGTGACGAGCAATGCCAAGTACGTTACCAAGTAATACGTCCAGTTATCCCGCGCCACGAAATCAATCAAGCGTGAAACGTAGCGCGGAATAGGAAAGAAATATGGCCGAGTCAAAACCGCGAATTAAGATCAAAGGCGTCATGGTGCCCACCACCGACAGCCTGTCCAACCTGGTAGCCAACATCGGCACCGGTCGCGACAAGCGCACGCACAACGCCTTCGGTTATGAATACGTCAACCAGATGGAACTGGAAGCGGCCTATCAGTCCAACTGGATTGCCCGTCGCATCGTCGACAAGCCGAACGAAGACGCGCTGCGGGAATGGCGCACCTTCAACGGCAAGCAGGCCAAGCTGATCGAGACTGAAGAGCGCCGCCTCGGTGTGCAGCAACACTACCTCGACACCTGCTGCTGGGCCGACCTGTACGGTGGCGCGGCATTGCTGATGGTGACTGACCAGGATCTGGGCAAGCAGCTTGACCTGAAGAAGATCAAGAAGGGCAGCCTGAAGAACCTGGTGGTCCTCGACCGCTGGGATATTCAGCCGACCGACTTCAACTTGACCGACCCGCTCCAGCCCAACTGGATGCAGCCGAACTTTTACATGATGGTCAACGGCACGCAGCCGATTCACTACAGCCACATCATCCGCCGCACTGGGGCTCGCCTGCCTCGGCGCATGCGCATGTTCGAACAGGGCTGGGGTGACAGTCGCCTACGTCGCTGCATGTCTGACCTGCGTGATGTGGTAGCCACCAAGGGCGGCATTGCCTCGCTGGTACTGGAAGCCAACGTCGACACGATCGGTGTGAAGGGTCTTCAAGCAGCCTTGGCCAGTGCGCAGAGCAATCAGGTCACCGAGCGTTACCGCCTGTTCGGCATGCTCAAGTCGATCGTGAACCTCGGCCTGCTCGATCAGGATAACGAGAAATACGAACGCAACAGCATCAGCTTCAGCGGCCTCAGTCAGATCATGGAGCAGTTCATGGTGTGGACGGCCGGCGCTGCTGAAATGCCGGTTACCGAGTTGTGGGGCCAATCGGCTGCTGGGCTCAGTGCTACCGGTGAAGGCGACCGCAAGACCTACGAAGGCACGATCAAGGGCAAGCAGGACGGCCAGATGCGTCTGGACCTCGAACTGCTGGACCAAGTATTGATCCGCTCGGCGCTGGGCACCTACCCGGAAGGCATCGAGTTCGAATGGAATCCGCTGTCGCTGCCTACGGGCGTCGAGCAGGCTCAGGAAGGCCTGGCTGATGCTCAGGCCGATGGCATCTACCTCGAAACCGGGGTGATTCGCCCGAGCCACGCTATGCGCCGCGCTCAGGCGAAAGGCACCTACGCCATCACCGACGAGCAGATCGCCGCCCAAGAGGCACTGGAGAAGGATCAGGACAATGCAGCCTTCGACAAAGACGACGGCGCCGACCTCCCAGGTTTCTCCCTCGGCGGCCCTGACGGCGATAAACCAGACGCTCCTGGCAAAACGAAAGAAGAAACCGAAGGCGCCTAAGCCGGTGATGCCCAGCAAGGAGGCTGAGCTGTACTACCACCGGCAGCTGCGGTCGCTGGTCAGTGCCATGGCTTCCGAGTTGGCTGCCTCCATCGTGCCGGAACTGAAGCGCCTCAAGCCCGACTACATCGCCGACGCCATGGTGACCCTCGACGGCTGGACTGACGACATCCTCGCCGCCATCCGCCGAGTGTCGCAGCGCTATACCTCGACCCTGTTCGAGTCGCAGATTCAACGAGTAGCAGCCGGTACCATCAGCCGCGCCGAGGCCGACAACGCCGAAGATTTCCGCGACTCGATCAACAAGGCCGTGGGCGTCGACTTCCAGCTGATCACCAAGCCCAAGGGCATGGTCGACTATCTGGAGGCCTCCACCGCCGAGAACGTCAACCTGATCAAGTCCATCCCGGCTGACTACTTCAGCAAGGTCGAGACGCTGGTGTTGGGCGGCATGAAGGACGGCCTCGCGCCTACCGCCATCGCCAAACAGATTCAGGAAGAGACGGGCGTCACGGCGCGACGGGCCAAGCTGATCGCGCGTGACCAGGTGTCGAAACTCAACTCCGACCTGACCCGGCAACGCCAAGCCGCAGCCGGTATCGAGTTCTACAAGGCCGTGGATGCCAACGATCAGCGCGTCAGTGGCAACCCAGGCGGCAAGTACCCTAACGCCAAGATCAGTTGCTGGGACATTGCGCGGCAGGACATCGGCTACGGTCCCGGCGTGTACAAGGTCGCTGACGGCGCCAGCTGGAAAGGTGAAACAGGGCTTCATCCGGGACGCCATCACGTTTTATGTAGATGCGTCGGAATCGCCATGATCCCCGGCGTGAACTACTTCCCCGACAAGGGCTGACCATGAAAAGAATGACCATCGACGAGGCCTTCAAGCCTACGTCGCGAACACTCACGCCCGAGGGTTTCCTCTGCGTGAAAGGGGTTGCAGCGCGCACCGGGGTCTATCAGTACCTGTCGAGCGAACTGGACCTCGACGGCCCTGAGCGGATCGTCAATGTCTACCGCCCTCCCGGCCAAGTGTTCGACCCTGAGTCGATGGCAACCTTCGCCGACAAGGACGTGACCAACGACCACCCGGACGATCTGGTCGACTCGACCACCTTCAAGGAAGTGTCGGTCGGCCATGTGCGCGGCGTCGAGCAGGACGGCGACAACTTGGTGGTCGACCTGATCATCAAGGACCAGACCGCCATCGACGACATCGACTCTGGCAAGGCCGAGCTTTCCCCCGGCTACCTGGCCGAGTACGTCGAAGCCCCCGGCATCGCCCCCGATGGCACCGCCTACGAATACGAGCAGCGTGACATCCAGATCAACCACGTCGCCGTTGTAGAAGCAGCGCGAGGCGGCAAGGTCGCCCGCATTTTTGACCACAAACCGAAAGGTGTACCAATGGCACAACGGAAAGTCTTTTTAGACTCCAAGAAAAGCCGCTCCATCATTCTCGACGAAGAGGCAGCTTCGGTAGTCGAAGACGCCGTTGCAGCGCTTCAGAAGTTCGCGGATGAAGAGTCGGATCGCGCAGACAAGGCTGAAGCCACCAAGGACGAAGCCGAAGAGAAGCTGGAAGAGGCCAAGAAGGAAACTTCTGACGCCGCGATCGGCGCTCGCGTGAAGTCCACCCTCGACACCATCGCCCTCGCCGCCAAGGTAGTGAAGTCGTTCGACGCGAAGGGCCTGGTGTCCCCGCTCGAAATCAAGCGCGCCGCCATGGCTCAGCTGAAGCCGACCCGCGACTGGGCTGGCAAGTCCGAAGCCTACGTGCTGGCTGCCTTCGATGCCGCTGCTGATGAGGCAGAGGAAAGCGACGAGGACGACGAGGACAAGAAGAAGGTCGAGGACAGCCTGAAGCGCTTCGCTGACGACGCCGCCAAGCGTGGCATGAAGCCGACCAACGACGGCACTGCCGCTTACAACGATTTCCTGCGAGGTAAAAAGTAATGGCGACTGCATTCGATACCTTCAACCAGTACGCCAGCACGGCATTCGAGGGTCAAACCAATGACGACTCGATGTTCGACGATATCACCTACGTCGTCGAATCTGCGGCTGTTCCATTTGGTCGAGCAGTGATCCAGGGTGTCGCTGACCGAGGCGGCAAGCTGCCAGCCACCGCTGCCGCAGTCATCATCGGTTTGTCTGTGCGTCAAACGATCGGCATCGGTGGCGGTTACCTGACCGGTGACGGCAACGCCAACGCCAACCCAGTCGGCTCTCGCGCTGTCGGCCAAGAGTCGACAGCGCGGGCATACGGCCGCGCATGGGTGAAAACCCTCGGCGGTTCTACGCCAGGCCAGCAGGTCTATGTCGTGCCGAACACCGGTGAGCTCACCAACGCCGCTACCTCGGGGAATCTCCTGTGGACGGGCGCGACTTTCAAAACGACCGCCGCCGCCAACGGCATGGCAGTTATCCAAGTTCGCGGCCAAGCGCTTGCAACTCTGGTCGCTTAAGGAGAAACGAATATGCCCCGCATGACAATGGACGCCCAAGTCCAGGCTGCACTTGGCTTCTACACCGGCCAACTGACCTACATCGAGCAGGAAGTACTGCGCCAGCCGTACCCTGAAATCCGCTATCCATCCATCCTGAACGTCGACACCACGGCGCCGGACTGGATCGAAAGCGTCGGCTTCAAAACGCTCGATTTCCGCGGTAAGCCGCAGATTCTCGGCGACAAGTCCAAAGATTACCCAATGGCAGAGATGGCGTCTGCGCTGGGTGCGGTGGACGTGCACACCTTCTCGCTGGGCTACTCCTACACCTTGGCCGAACTGGGCAAGGCGATGGAAATGGAGCGCAGCCAAGGCTACGGCGCCTCGATCAACTATCTGGCCGAGAAGCCAGCCGGTGTTCGCATGCTGACCGAGCAGTGGCTCGACAGCACCGCCTTCTCCGGCGATCCATCGGTTCCGTCTCTGTCTGCTGGCGGCCTGATCGGCTATCCAGGCGTGCCGGTGGTTGCTACCGGCACCCTTCTGGGCGGTTCGAACCAGACCATTGCGCAGATCATCGCCGGCACTGACCCTAACGTCGTGTCTCAGTCGCTGCTGAACCTGTTCAACAACGGCCGCCTGCGAGTTCAGATCACGCAGACCAACAACACCTTCCGTCCAACGCACGTGCTGCTGCCATCGGTGCAGTTTGGCCAGATCGAGAGCTATCGCATCCCGAACACCTCGGATACGTTGCTGAGCTATCTGGAGCGCGTCACCAAGCTGACGTTTGAACCGATCCTGCAATTGGCGGGTGCTGGCGCGGGCGGCGTGGATCGCATGATGTTCTACACCAAGAACGATCAGTACGCGAAGTTCCATATGCCGCTGCCGTTCATGCTGAATGCTCCAATCGTGAGCGCTGGCGGCCTGCAATTCGAATCGGCTGGCCTGGTTCGTATCGCTGGCACCGAACTGCGCGTGCCGAAGTCCCACCTGTACGTCGACGGTGTCTAAGGGGGTCATATGGCTCGCAAACAAGGCAAGGCAGATGATGCCGCTTCGGCGGACCTCGTTGTCTGGATCAACGTTAGCCGGAACCCGGTAATTCTGGGCGATGGCAGCACCGTTGCCCCGGGCGAAAGCACCACTCCCGAGCAGGCCGAGTTCGCTGAAGGCTCGTTCTGGGAAGAACACGGCGTGTTGGTATCCGGCTCGCCGGTGCTGACTGATGACGGCGCTGGTCAGATCGAAGCACTGGGCGCCGAGATCGAAGGTCTGCGCGCTCAGCTGGTCACCGCTGGCAGCGAGAAAGACGCGCTGCTGGCCGAGATCGAAGCGCTGAAGAAACAGATCCCTCCGAAAGAGTGATCTGAGCAAAACCCCAATAGCCCCTCTTAACCCGAGGGGCCGTTTCATTCTGGAGTCTGACCCGTGGCTGAACTAACGATTGAAGTGACGCCGGCGATCATTACCGACTTCCGAGCGTTCTACGAAGAATTTACAAGCAGTGCCGTCTGGTCTGATGCTCAGATCACCAAGGCGCTGTATATCGCACGCGGCGAGCTTGATGCCTGCCGCTGGGGCACTTACTCGCCCTACTCGTTCCTGCAGCGTGGCTGGTTCGCCCTGGCGGCGCACTACCTGACCTGGAACAAGGCGACAACCGACGCCACTACGGCAGACGGCAGCGCCTCGACCCCCTTTGCGCAGTCGAGCAAGTCTGTGCGTGACGAATCGGTGTCCTACGCCATCCCGGCCTCCATGGCCAACCTGACGACGTGGGAAGCGGCTCTTGCGCTGACTCCCTACGGCAACGAATACCTGCACCTGCGTGATCGGGCTGGCATGGGCGCGGTCTGCGTATGATCGAGCCGACGCTCAGCCTGATCGGCAAGCAGCAGGCCGAGGAAGCGCTGAAGGATCTGGCGAGGCGACTAGAAGGTGAAACCCGTGTGCTGGCCGGTGTGCCGAAAGGTGCGGGCACCTACGAAGACGGCTTGACCCTGGCAACTATCGCGGCGGTCAACAACTTCGGCTCGGCCGACGGCAAGATCCCTGCCCGTCCGGTGCTGGAGCCCGCTATTACCAAAGGCGCTCCGCAATATCAGCGACTCGCCGAGGTGATGTTGCCCAAGGTTCTCAGCGGTGAAATGACCATGCGCATCCTCTTGGAGCAGATGGGGCAGCTGGCCGAGGGTCACATCAAGCAGGAAATCACCGACCTGAAGACGCCGCCCAACGCGCCGTCGACGATCAAGAAGAAGGGTTCCGACAACCCACTGATCGACACCGGCGCCTTCCGCCAGTCCATTCGTTACGTCATCGACGACGGCTCCGAACCAATCGAAGAGGGTCTGTGATGGGCTTGAACATGCGCGGTCACGTCAGCGGCCCCTTCGTGACGCACAAGGGTGTGATCCTGAACCGCTACACCAGCGAGGTCGTCGACTTCGAGCCGGCCCTGACCCTGAGCTATACCGACAGCTTCGATGCCAACGTACAGCCGGTGGGCGATGTAGAGATCCAGTTTTTGCAGATCGGTGCCGAGCGAGTGGATGACTTCCGCGTGATCCATCGCAATGACGGGCTGGGCATCGAGCTTTCAACCGCCGGCAAGCTGTCCGACATTCTGGTCTTCTCTGAAACGCCTGATAAGCCAGTCACCTGGTGGAAGGCTGTCAACCGAGACTTCAGACCCTGGCACAACTTCTGCCGCGCCGTGGTGGCCAAGCTCGACCCGGCTGAGATTGACCGACTGGAACTGAATGTGCTGGTGACGGCCGTCGAGCCGGTCGCCCAAGACACCTACGACTACGCCAACACCACACTGCCCGAGGACGTAGGACATGCTTGACGACCTCGAAATGACCAAGGCCGTGTGCAGGATCGTCGTAGCGGCCACTGGACTACCGGCGAACAAGGTCATCATTGGCGACCCGGGTGACGCCTCACCGACCGGCAGCTACTGCGCTGTACGTCTGGACAATCCATCCCAGTACGGTCAGGCGCTCAACTCGCAAACCGATGTCGTCGCCACTGATGACCCGCAGTACAACGACATCCTCGCCAAGGTCGCCACCCAGTTCACTCTGGGCTTCAGCCTCAACTTCTACCGAGCGGGCGCCAAGCGTTACGCCGCCGCGATCTGCGAGGCGAACAAGCGCGAGCCGATTGCGGCCATCCTGCGCGCCGCCAAGCTCGGCTGGTCCCGCGTGTCACCGATCAACAACCTGACCGGCCTCTACCAGGCGGCCATGGAAGAACGCGCACAACTCACCCTGTACCTGTATGGCGAATCGATCGCCGAAGACCGCGTTCAGCGGATCTATCGCGCGGAATTCTCCGTGCAAACCGAACAATCTGGCGCCATTGCGCAAGGGGAAGTAAATGGCTTATCCGGCTGAAAGCATCATCAACATCACCACGCTGATCAACTCGGCCGGGCTTGGTACTTCCAACTTCGGCGCGGGCATGGTCTTCGCGGACTTCGATTCGTCGAGCGACGTGACCTTTGTCGAAGGCACCTACCGCGACTACGGCTCGCCTACCCAGGTGGCTGCTGACTTCAACATCGCCTCCGACCCCTACGCTGCTGCATTGGCCTGGTTCTCGGCCGTACCGAAGCCGAAGAGCTTGCGCATCTACCTGCGTGTCGAACTGGATACCGTGGTCGAGTCGTTCAATGACGCGATCAGCAAGGGCATCTGGTTCTACTGGTTCGAGTTCGAGACTGGTGTCCGCGCAGTTGATGCTGACGTGCTGGCCTTGGCTGCCGCTGGCGATGCCGCTGGCAAGTTCTTCGCCTACACCACCAACCAAGCTGGCGTGCGCGACCCGTCGGTTACCACCGACATCGTGACCAAGGCCGTGACCCAAGGCTCGCGTCGTGCGTTCGTGGCCAGCCACGCGACCGAGCTGTATGAAGGCTTCGAGATTGCTGCGGTGTTCAGCCGCGTCAACTTCAACGCCGCCAACTCGACCATCACCGGCGAATACAAAAAGCTGCCGGGGATCGACGCCGAAAGCCTGACCCCGACCGCCTACGGGGCGATGAAGTCGAAAGGCGCCGTGTTCTACACCGTCGTCGAAACCGGTGGCGAGCGCGACAACGGCCGGATCATCAACTCGAAAACCACGTCGACCTTCGGCGAGTATATCGACGATGTGTTCAACCTGGACGCCTTCGTCAACTTCATGACGGTCGCGCTGTACAACGCACTGACCAAGACGCCGACCAAGCTGCGCCAGACCCCTGCCGGTCAGCAAATCCTGATCGACGCGGCTGCACAGGTCGGCGAGAAGTTCATCGGCAACGGCTACCTGGGCGAGCGCCTGTACACCGACGACCAGACCGGCGAAGAGAAGACCAGCCGCGGCTACGAGATCCTGACCAAAGCCGAAGACATCCTGTTGATCTCCGACGCCGAGCGTGCTGCCCGTGGCTCCGCTCCGATCCGCATGCGCATCTTCCGTGCAGGCGCCATCCACACCGTCGACCTGACGGCCAACGTAGAATAAGGGGCGCTGACTCATGTCTTTAGCTGATCTTTCTGTAGAAAACACCATCATCGTGATCACTGGCGTCGGCCAGATCAATGACTGGGGCAAGACTGACCCACCCTTCACCATTGAGCCGATCGACGACAAGTCGACGCTGATTCGTGGCCTGGGTGGTCGCGCCGTCAAGTTCACCCGGATCAACCCTGGCCAGCGCCTTACGCTGAACCTGCTGCCTGGCAGTCCTCAGGCAATCGGCCTGCAAGCGCTGATCAACTCCGGGGCCGAAGTATCGGGCTCGTATGCCTCGATCGCCGGCCTTGAAGGCGCGATCTTCTCGGAAGGCGTCGGCACCAAGGGTAAATCCATGGCACGCGGCGGCCCCGGCATGAACGATGCGACCTTCATCTTTGAATTCAACGCAGGTATCGCGCAATGAGTTCGGCCGAAGCCTACATTCGCACCATCGAGCATGAAGGGGTGACGTATCGCTTCGGCATGCCCTCTGCTGAGAAGCAGCGCGCCGTCCTGTTCCGCCTGGGCAAGTACGGGGTTGAGCCAATGATTCGCGGCCTTGCCCTGGCTGAACTTGGGCAGGCATCTGAATTCATGGTCGCCGGTGGCATCGTCGGCACAATGCTGGCCCGCATGCCAGAGGACGACTTCAACTTCGTCTGCGACTCGATGCTCGGCAAGCTGTTCAAGGAAGGCAGTTCTACACCGCTGACTATGGAAGACTTCTCGGGCCGACTGAAGACCTACTTCACGCTGGTGGTGATGGCTTTGGGCTCGGTGTTCGAGGATTTTTCGCAGCTCCTGACCCTCTTCCAGAAATCTACCGATTCAGCAAAGGCGGCGGATTCGAGTCAGGAGAACGCCTCAACCCAGCCGTCGACTGGGAACTCTGGAGACCCTGCGTAGGGATACCCGGCCTGTGCCCGCCTCTGTGCACCTACAAAGACCTCACGGACGGCACCTATTCGCTCGGCTGGGTCAAGCGGGCGAACCTGGTCATGGATGAAATGATTTACGCGCGGCACATGGCCAAGGCCAACAACCCAGAATAGCCCTGCACTTGCGGGGCTTTTGTTTTTAAGGAGCCGCCGTGCGCGTTCTAGAGAGCTTCATGATCGCCCTCGGCCTCAAGGTCGACAAAAAGTCTTTCGAGTCGGGCGAGGCGGCATTCAGCGGCCTGACCAAAACAGCGCTGCAACTTGGCGCGGTCCTGGCCAGCAAATTGGCCATCGACAAGGTGGTGGGCGACTTCAAAAACGCCGGCACCGAACTGGATCGCTTCAACAAGCTGACGGGGATCAGCACGAATAACGTGCAGACCCTGGGTCAGGCGATCAAGGCTCAAGGCGGCGATGCGGCTGCAGCCTTCTCCGACCTGAAGAAGATTCAAGACCTGATGGCCTCGCCGATCACCGGTAATACCGGCTGGTTTGGCGACGTGGCCAAGCTGGGGCTGAACCCTGACGCCATCATCGGCGCCCAGGACACCGCCGAAGCGCTGGCCAACATTGCCGGCGAATTCGAAAAGATGACCCCGCTCAATCAGCGCCTGGCCGGTCAAGCCCTGGGTCTGGATGATTCGACCGTGCGCCTGCTGATGCGTGGGCGTGACGAGGTCGAAAAGCAACTGGACTCGCGCGGCAAGCTGGCGATCATGACCCAAAAGCAGATCGAAGATTCGGCACGGCTGACCAAGGCGACCAGCGAACTGGATCAGGTGTTCACCGACATGGGTAACACCATTGCCGGCGAGCTGGCCCCCGCCTTTGCCGATATGGCCGAGGACTTCGTCGCCTTCTACCGCGACAACAAGGATCTGATCGACTCAGGGCTGAAGGAATTCTTCGGTGACCTGGCTGACAACATTGAACTGGTCGCCATCGCCATGGGATTGATGGGCGGCGGTGCTGCACTTAAGGGGCTTGCCTCGCTGCGGGCCGTTGTTGGTCTTGGTGGTGCGGCTGCGGCTGGAAAGGCTGCGGCTGGCAACTTGGCTGTCGGTGGCGCCTCCATGCTGGCCGTGGCCGGTGGCAGTGCAGCAGCCTTGCTCTACTCGAGCAAGCTCAACGAAGGCGAAGACACCGAACTGCTGAATAACCGCCTGAAACGCGGCGGCGGCGAAGCGGTTGGTGCAACGGTCGACTTCTTCATGAAGAAAGGCTGGACTCGCGAGCAGGCGGAAGGCATTGCGGCCAACCTGGAGCAGGAGAGCGGCTTCAAGCACAACGCCGAGGGTGATGGTGGCAGCGCTTACGGATTGGCGCAGTGGCACCCTGATCGCCAGGCTGAGTTCGCCAAGAAGTACGGCAAGGATATCCGCAAATCGACCGGCGCCGAACAACTGGACTTCATCAACTACGAGCTGACCCGCGGCAACGAGAAATCCGCCGGTAAGAGTTTGCGCACCGCGACCAGCTCCTACGATGCGGCATCGATCGTCTCGCAGAAGTATGAGCGCCCCGGTGTAGACGACATGGATAAGGATCGAGAAGCGGCCAGTCGCGGCGATCGCGCCGCCAGCTACAGCGCGCAGGGCGGCAACTCCGGCCCCTCCTACACCGACAACCGCCAGTTCCACATTCACGGCGCCGACACTGAGAAGGTCAAGCAGCTCTACACCGAGCAGCTGAGCAACCTCACCGAGCAAACGATGCAGGACTTCCGGAGCCCTGAAAAATGAGCACCATGAGCATCTTTGCCAAGACCCTGCCGAAGATTGGATCGCTGGAGTTCGACGCCAAACTGGAAGGCGCAACCAACAAAAGCGTCTATCTCACCCAGTTCCCGGTTGAGTTCGGCGCCAACATGAACGACCACGCCATTCTCCTGCCGGATCGCTACCTGCTGACCGGGGCTGTGTCGAATAGCCCGCTCGGCCTGGACCTGAACGACGTCGGCATGATGGGTATCGGTGCGGTGGCGTCGGCGGTCGGTGGCGTCGGCGGAGCGGCAATCAGTGCTGTCTCGGCCTACCTGCTGTCCGGCAGTGACAAGACCCGCGCCGCCACGGCCTGGGCCTCCCTGACCGCCATTCTGGAGGCTCGCGCCAAGTTCGATCTGGACACTGGCATGGAAATCATGCGCGACATGATGTTGGTTCGTCTGGATCAGCGCACCCGCCCCGAGGACGAAGACGGCTTGATATTCATCGCCGAGCTTCAACAGGTTCGCATCGTCAAGTCGAAGGTCGGCAAGGGTGTCACCTCGGCGGATCAGCTGATGAAGAACGATACGGTCACCACGCAAGGAGCGCCTATGGTCGATAGCGGTGACACATCGGTCGAGGTGATCCAATGAGCCGCTACAAGGTCGCCATGGCTGCCCTGCCCGCGCAGACATTCAGCGCCAGGCTGGGCAAGAACACCCTGACCATCGAGTTGCAATGGATGGCTCGACTGGAGGTATTCCGCGTCAACATCCTGACCTCGACGGGCGTGATCCTTACCGCTGGACGCTTCCTGCAACCCGGTTCCGACCTGCTCGCCGGCCTCTATCCGCCACCGAAGAACACCTACGGCTCCCTGATCCTGGAGGGCGACCAACCGACCCCGGATAACCTGGGGATCACCAACCTGCTGGTATGGTCCGATGAGTGATGAACTGTTCCTGCGCAGCTACCGGCTGAAACTGGGTCGTAGCAGTGGATCGAAAATCTACCAGATGCGCGTGGGCGAGATCATTCCCGGCGACAACGACGGCCTGCGCATCACCTTCCAGGCCACCCACTTCGCCGGCGGCGCGTTCAGCGTGGCTGAGATCACCATCTTCAACGTGTCGCAGGGCAGCACCAACCAGATGCTGGGCGACGGATCCGAGAAACGTTACGAGTTCATTTCACTGGAAGCCGGCTATGCCGATCTGTTTGGCGTGATCTTCGTCGGGCAGATCACCAACGTGCAGCGTGTACTTGAAGACGGTGGCGCCACCAAGGGCATTCGCTTCTTCTGCAAGTCGTCGGCCAAGGAGCGCGACGAGAACCTGATCAACCTGACCCTGGCCCCGGAAACCGACCCGGTTCAGATCATCGAGGCCTGCGCTGAGCCATTTGGTGCAGAGATCCAGTTCTACGGCGACTTCTCCAGCCTTCAGCGGCGCTCGCGCGGCACCGTTCTGCAAGGCAGCCCCACCGCCTGCATGAATGAGCTGAGCGAAACATTCCAGTTTGACTGGATGGTCGAGAACGGCGCGATCAAGATCATCAAAAGAGATTCCGCGCTGGACAATTCTGTCTACGTGATCAGCGCCAGCACCGGGATGATCGGCTCGCCCGTGGTCACCGACACCGAAGTCGGCATTCGCTACACCCTCAACCCCAAGATCAAGCTGGGCGACACCATCAAGCTGGAATCGATGGCGCCGCGCTTCGAGTTCTCCGGGGCGTTCTTCTACGACATCCCGCGCACGATTGGCGAGGGTTATTACAAGGTCAACTCACGGGTGTTTGCCGGGGATTCCCACGGCGACCAGTGGGAGGTCCAACTCAGCTGCCTGCGTCTAAGCGCGGCGGCACAGGCCGGCATTTCCGACAGGGCAACCCGATGAGTAGTGATCCGCTTGCCTCGCGTACCCAGGCCCAGTTTTCCAAAATGCTGCGCGATGCGTTCGGCGAATACCTCAAAAGCAACATGCGCACCAGCGTGCCCGGCCACGTCCTGAGCTTTGACTCGTCAAGCCAGCAGGCCGAAGTGCAGATTGGGTTGATGCTCGAGGACCGCCAGGGCAATCAGGCTGAGCGCCGGCCGATCATCTGTGTCCCCGTGCAGTTTTGGGGCGCCTCGGGCGGAACCCTGGAATGTCGCGTGGGAGCGGGCACTGAGGGCGTGTTGTTCTTCAGCCAGGAGTGCATTGACTCCTGGGTCGACCAGGGCGGCGTGGCGGTCAAATCCGAGCCGCGGCGCTTCTCGATCAACGACGCCTACTTCGTCCCCGGCATTCGCTCCAAGCCGGGCGCGATCACTGATTTTGCCAACGACGGCCTGCGCCTGCGCAGCAACGACGGATCGGCCTACTTCTGGATTCACGACGACAAGACGCTGGAGATCGGCGGTGTGTCGCTCGACGTCAAGTGCCCGGCCAATTTCGAGCAGCCGGTCAACTTTGAACTGGCCGTGACCACCGAGACGACCATCACCAACCACGGCGTGAGCATCGGCTTCGAGCACACCCACAACGGCGTGCAGTCGGGCAGCGGCAATTCTGGAGTGGTCAACCCATGACGGTACGAAAACTGGACGCTGACGGCGATCTGGCGCTGGGCAAGGAAGAATTCCTGACCGGCTACAGCGCCGAAGAGGTTGCGCAAAACGTCGTGACCCGCCTCAAGTTCTTCTTGGGTGAATGGTTTCTCAACACCGCCGACGGCACCGACTGGTTCGGCAGCGTGCTCGGCAAGGGCTCGGCCCTGGCCTCCCGCGAGTCGGTAATCCGTCGCCGCATCCTGCTGACGCCTGGCTGTGCCGGCATGACCGCCTTCAGCGTGACCTCGGATGCTCTAACCCGAGAATTGACGGTCAGCGCCTCCATTGTCAGCACCTCCGGCGAAACCGCCGACATCAATTTTGTCCAGGCGATCATCTAATGGCTGAAATCACCGAACAAGGAATTACCGGGCGCTCGCTCAACGAGTACCTGAGCGACATCGAAACACGGACGCTGGCGATCGATCCTGACTGGAACATCGACGCCGACTCGCCAGACGGTCAGCGCATCGGTATCGATTCCGAGCTGCTGGCCAACCTGGACGAGGCTGTAGTCGCCGTCTACCGCAGCAAAGATCCAGACAGCGCCACCGGTGAAGCCTTACGTGACATCGGCAAGATTTCCGGCGTACCGATCCGCGAGGCGACCTACTCCATTGCACCGATCACTGTGGTCGGCGCGGCTGGAACGGCTATCCCGGCTAACTCGCAAGTGCGCAGTCGCATCGACAACAGCGTCTGGCTGACCACCGCCATTATCGTCATCGGCCTCAGCGAGACGGCCACCGGTTTCGCGACCTGCGCTACACCAGGTCGTGTGCTGGCCTCGGCCGGTGAGCTGACCGTCATCGGCACGCCCTACCCAGGCTGGGCGACGGTCACCAATGGCGAGGCGGCTGCCGGCGAAAACGCGGAAACCGATACCGATTTCCGCAAGCGCCGCAATGAATCCGTGGCTCGCGCGGGAAGCAACATGCGCGACAATATGGTCGCCAACCTTGCCAGCGTGACCGGCGTGACCGATGTGAAGGTGCTGGAGAACAGCAGCGACGACCCATTCGACACCGACGGCGTGCCCTACACCGGGATCGCGATCATCGTCAACGGCGGCTCGGATGCCGACGTGGGCCTGGCCATCTACCAGAAGCACAACCCGGGTACGCCGATGTTCCCGCGCTACAGCGCCAAGACGGACACCTGGATCGATACGCCAGGCGACAACGGCGTCAAGGTCGAAGTGACCTCACCCGTCACCGGCAACAAGGACACCGTGACCTTCCAGCGCGCCACCGGCCTGCCGATCTTCGTGCACGTCACCTACCAAAAGGAAGGCGACCTGCCGAGCGACATCGACACGCAGATCAAGAACGCCATCGTCGCCGACTCGACCCGCCAGCTGTTCGACGGCGAAACCACCACCGGTTTCAACAAGGGCGGTTATGACATCGGCGAGAAGGTTGTGCCGGGTCGCCTGTACACGCCGGTGAACAAGGTGCTAGGTAAGTACGGCGACAGCTACGTCACTGCGCTGACCATTGGCCTGAGCGCTATCAGTCAAGGACTGACCCCGATTCAGCCGGCCATCGCCCAGATCGCCACCTTTGACGCCGACAACATCGCGGTTACGGTGATCCCATGATTATGGACCACGTCGCGCGCGCCAAGTCGCGCATCATCAACGAATACCGCGACAAGCAGCGCATGGTGCGCTGGCTGACCATTACGCCCGAGATTGCCAATCAGTATCTGGAAGCGCCGCTGGATACGCTCTATGGCAGCTACGACGTCGACACCGTGACCGGCGACATGCTGGACATCATCGGCATCATCGTCGGGGTGCGCCGGCCAATCCTGCGCGGTACGGCGTTCGACGTCTTCGGCTATGCGGGTAACGACAGCTACACCAACTACAACATCGCGCCCTACATCGGGGAGGGCGGCATCATTGATGCGCCGCTGAACAACGACCTGTATCGCAAGATGATCAAGGCGAAGATCGCCCGCAACATCAGCGACGGCACGGCCGACAGCATCATCCAGCTGGTGGAAATCATCATCGGCGTGAAGGTCACGGCGCTGATCTGCAACGGCGACAAGTCCTTCGACATCGGTATCGCCTCGGAACTGGACAACACCACGCTGTACCTGATCGAGAATTTCGACCTGATCCCGCGCCCGCAAGGCACGCGCATTGGCGAGATTTTCATCCTGCCGCCGAACATCACCGACATCGAATCGTCGTCGGAGCACATCTACGACTACGCCAACGTAACCCTTCCCGGAGATATAGCCTGATGGCACGACAGCCTTTTAATACGCGCTGGGCTCAGGGCGTGGAAACCGAGGACAACCTGAACAGCTTCAAGCTTCCCGGGGATGTGCGTATTTCCACCGGCTGGGAAGGTGGACAGGACAAGGATGCCCCTCCGGCCGGGCAGGAAAACTGGTGGCATAACCGGGTCGACACGGCGCTGCAGGACATCGAGCGTCAAGGGGTGATGACCTGGCACGCCCAGGCGATTTACGGCCTTGGCGCGCCCTGCTACGCCACTGACGGTTATTACTACGAGTCGCTGACCACCGCCAACACCAACAACAACCCGCTGACCAGCCCACTCTACTGGCGGCAGATCGGCCAGACGCTGTACGCGAGTTTCAGCATTGCCGAATACAAGGACGTGGCACACAACGGCGCTCCCGATAATGGCTGGCTGAAGTGTGTTGGCGCGGTCCTGCTGCGATCGGCCTACCCGAAGCTGTTTGCCGTCATCGGCACGACCTACAACACCGGTGGCGAGCTGAGCACGCAATTCCGCCTGCCGGATTGGCGCGGTATATTCCCTCGCTTTCTGGACGATGGTCGCGGCATCAACACCGGTCGAACCCTCAGCAACATCATCGAGCCCAGTCAGAACCTGGCGCATACCCACGGTGTAAATGACCCAAGCCACACGCATGGGTACGCCTCAGCCGCATTTGGCACGGAGATGCAGGGCGGCGGCACCAACAGCTACGCCAGACCGGTCTTCGGCCAGACTAGCAACGCCACTACAGGCATCAGCATCCAGTCTGCCGGTGGCGCTGAAGCTCGCCCCTCCAACCTCGCGCAAGTTCGTTGGATTCGATACCTATGAGCCAGAAGACCGTTTACCAATACGACGCCAACGGCTGGTACGTGGGCGAAACGCTGGCCGATGCCGATCCGGTCGTGATCGGTAGTTGGCTGATCCCGGCCGGCTGCGTCGACGTCAAACCACCACTCTTTACCGCCGGCAAGATCCCCAAATGGGTCGGCTATAAGTGGAAACTCATAACCCCGCAGGTGTGAATATGGAAAGGCCAAAGAAGCGTCGTTTCACTGACAAAATGGAGGCGTTCTGTCTCGCCTACATGGAGACGGGCAACGCTTCCGAGTCCTACCGCCGCACCTACAATGTCGCCAACATGGCCGAGAAGAGCATGCAGCGCGAGGGCTGGAACCTGTTTCAACGGCCGCAGGTGCAGGAGCGGCTGGCTGAGCTAAGGGAAAAGGTCATGGACAGGCATAACATCACCGTCGATACGCTGCTGGCCGAACTGGAAGAGGCACGCCAGAAGGCCATGAATGCCGAGACACCTCAAGCCTCGGCCGCCGTCTCGGCCACCATGGGCAAGGCCAAGCTGCTAGGCCTGGACAAGAAGATTGTCGAAATCACCGGCAAGAACGGCGGCGACATCAAGACCAGTTCCACCGTGACCGTGTCCGAGAAGGTCATGAACTCCATCATTGATCGCCTATGAGCGCCCTGCTCGATTGGGACTCAATGGATGACGCGGAAAAGCAGGCGGTCAAGATTATTGGCGAGCATTCGCCGCTGTCCTTCATGCGCGTCTTTTTCCAGTTGAACCAGGGCATGAAGATGCTCTGCAACTGGCACCACCGCTACATGGATCACACCGCGCTCAAGGTATTGTCGGGCGAGCTGAAGAACGTCGTGTTCAACATGCCGCCGGGCGGTACCAAGACCGAATACTGGTCGATTCACCTGCCCGCCTACGCCATGACCGTGCTCGACCGGACGCGCACGCTCAACGTCTCCTACTCGAAATCCCTGGTCGAGGAAAACTCGAACCGCATCAAGTCGATTATCACCAGCGACGAATACCAAGGCCTATGGCCGTGCGCGCTGGGTAAGGCTGACGTGGCCAACTGGGTCGTTACCGATGATCGCGGGCGCAACAAGCACCAGATCTTCAGCCGCTCCACTGGCGGGCAGATCACCGGTGTGCGTGGCGGCTACATCTCCGAAGGCTTCACCGGATTCATTAATCTGGACGACCCGGAGAAGGCCGACAGCGCGTTCAGCGCGACCATGCGGGCCAAGGCGCAGCGGATTGTCACCAACACCCTGCGCAGTCGTCGGGCGTCACCAGACACCCCGGTGATCTGCACCCAGCAGCGCCTGCACACGGATGACGTGTCGGGCTTCCTGCTCAAGGGTGGCATGGGCCTGGACTTCAGCCACATCAAAGTTCCGGCGCTGGTCACTCGCGAATACATCGCCAGTCTGCCGGATGAGATTCGCGAACACGCCGAGCGTGACGTTTTTAGCAGTCCGTCAATCGTCCGTGGCGGCGTCGAATACTGGTCCTACTGGCCCGCCAAGGAAACCGTTGCCGACTTGATGGCGCTGTGGGATCGCGACCCGTACACGATGGTCAGCCAGTACCAGCAGGAGCCGGTGGCGCTGACTGGCGGCATGATCGACGCCGACTGGTTCAAGACCTATCAGCAATTGCCTTTTCTGGTCTGGCGCGGCGTGTACGTCGACACCGCACAGAAAACCGGCGAGCAGCACGACTATTCAGTATTCAGTCATTGCGGCCTGGGCGTCGACGGCAACCTGTACATCATCGAGATTCACCGCGGCAAGTACGACGCTGGCGACCTTGAGACGACCGCGCTGCGCCTGTGGCAACAGTGGAAAACCTGGGACCAATTCCACCCGGCCGCGCTGCGCTACATGCGCGTCGAGGACAAGTCGAGCGGCACCGGCCTGATTCAGACCATCAGCAAAAAGGGCTCGATTCCGATCGAGGCGCAGCCACGTGGTCCGGCGGCCAACAAGGTCACGCGCTGCATGGATGCCGTGCCATGGTTCAAGTCGGGTCGGGTATTCGTCCCAGCCATCTACGACGACCAAGGCCGCAAGCTGGAGCACGTCAAGGATCATCGTGGCGAGATCATCGCCTCGACGGACTGGGTCACGCCCTTTCTCACCGAGGCTTCGGCCTTCACCGCCGACGACAGCCACGACTTCGACGATCAGGTCGACACCATCTTCGACGCGGTGGCCGACATGCTGATCAGCAATAACGGCGAATTCTTCTCCGGCAACTGGCTGTAACCCTACCGACCTTCTCGGGTCGCACTCATTAAATTCGCCCCAAGGAAATACGCATGGCCAACCAGACCCAGCGGCTTGAACTCGCCACGGTTAACGCAGAACTCGGCAGCCACATTCTTTTCCGGTTCGCCAATGACGCCGTTGGCGCCGCTCTGATTCCGACCGACTCCGGCGACATCAAAAACCTGAAGCAGGTCGTTGTCGATATCCAGGCGGATGGTGCGGAAAAGATCAGCTTCGCCACCACGATCTATCCGACCACGGCGGCCGGTATTGCCGCGACTACGGATGGCGCTATTTTTCTGGTGAAGTCGTCTGATCCGGACGAGATTTATGCCGTCTACAGCAACACGGCTGGCGTAGCAGTGGATACCGGGAAGCGTGCGCTGTCGGCGACGGCTATCCAGGCGGCCATGGATGCATCGGCAGCGTCGGCCAGTGCGGCTGCAGTCTCGGCCGCGACGGCAGCCACCCGTGTAGCGCCATTCCTTGGCACCTTTGCATCGGCGCCAACCCTGCGCGGTGACGGCTCTGCGCTGCAAATCGGCGACCGCTACTTCAATAGTGGCGACGACACCGAATACCTCTACAGGTCGGCAGGCTGGGAGCCGAGCAATGTCGACTGGGATGATCTGGCGACCGCCACCGGACTCGTTTCCGTGTCGGCCATGCGCGCCCTCAGCACCATTTTTTTCACTCGCGCCGAGACGCTGGGGTATACCAGCGCTGGGGATGGCGGCCACGGAAAGTATTATTTTATTCTTGATGCAACCCCGCCAACCGATAACGGCCTTACAGTCATTCACTCTGATGACGGTCGCGGCTACTGGATGCTAATCCATAGCGGAACAATCGACGTTAAGCAGGCTGGCGCACGGGCCGGGATCGACTGTGCGACTGCCTTTAGCAAAGTTGCTGCTGCAGTTGTGGCCAGCAATGGCGCGATCTCTCGCGTGGTGTTCTCTGCCGTTAGCGGAGGGCAATACACCGTCGGCAGCCAGGTACTGTTCAATTGCAGCCAGGTGACTTACGAGTTCCATGCAGATGTGGTCAATACGTCTACTGCATACACCACACCGCTGGTCTTTGCGCACGACATCAATGCTCAGCCGCTGGCAGCGCTATTTAACGTAACCATCATCGGTAACGGTCATAAGTGGGACGGTAACGGTGCGGCTATTCTGGCGGTAATGGGGCTAGGGGCTGGGGTTCTGCCATCTACCTTTCCGGCACCGATGTTTAACTACATCGACAACCTCAAGATTCATGAGGTCGACTTTGCTAACGGCGTGTATGACAGCCTCAATCTGAGGCAGTGCCGTAACCACAAGATCAGCAAGTGCATTTTTCGTGATGCTACGCAGTACCTGGCCAACGGCCTGAACATCACCACTAACTGGGCGACGTATATTCGTGGCGATTACCGCACCTATAGTCACGGAGTGGTTGAAGATTGCGTTGCTTACAATAACTCATCGATGGGGATGACCTATTACCACTGTAGCGGCGGTACATGCAGAGGATGTATTGCCAATAATAATGGCCTTAACAATGGGTCCGGTGGGTCAGGAAGCGGCTTCAGCTACGAGTCACCATCGGGCTCTGTGTCGATCAAATATGCAGATGGCCGATTTGAAAATTGCCACGCTAACAACAACGGAATCAATGGCTACTACATCAATACGCCGGGAGTGACAGTCGATGCAGACTGCACTTCGATGGGTAACGGCGTACTAGGCCTAACCAACGATGTCAGCGGCTTGCAGATGTGTGGGGTTGTGGTTTCTGGCGCCGACCAAGTCACTGTGCTCGGAATCCATACATTCAACGCTCGTCACGGGGCTTCCTTCCTCGGCGCCACTGGTCTACTGCCAACCTGGAACTGTGGCGGCGAGTACAGCGACAATGCTGGATGCGGTATCGCGATCCAGAGCATTCATCGTGGCGGCATAAGCCCAGGGACCAAGCTTTTCAGGAACGGTCGAACCCTTGTTGGCGGACAGAACCTGCCAGCTCTCAGCGTGTCGAACTCGGCCTACAACAACATGGGCGGTTCATTCACGGCGGTTGGCCTGGAGTTTGACAGTAACGGCGCCCGAGATATCAACGTCGCGAACGTGCGCACGGTTGAAGTCGGCAACTGCAAATCCTACAACACCAACGACGTGCGCGGTACTACTGGCGGCACAGGCTACAACTTCGGCGCCATCACGACGCTGTTGCTGCACGACAACTTCCTTGATGTGTCCGGTAACGGCTGGACCACTAACGGCTACATTATCAACAACGACGTCTCGGTCTGCTACCAGAAGAGCAACAAGTCCAATCAGGCGACCGGCACGGTCATGACCAATAATGCCAGCACCAAGTTCGGTATTTCTAACGCCGCTCGAATGACGACTGGCACCCATACAACGCTGACAACCCTTCCGGCGACTGGCTCGGTTACGCTGGTCCAGCTAGCGGACTTCGTGGCCACTCTGGCCGAAGCGCAGAAAGATGGGTTGATGCAAGCGTAATTCAAATAACCCGCCACCGCGCGGGCTTTCTTTTCCCACGGGAGCAACCCATGCCCATCACCCCGCAGCAACTGCTGCAGATACTCCCGAACGCCGGCCCAGTTGCCGGCGTTTTTGCGCCTGCGCTGAATGAGGCGATGGCGCGCTTCAAGATTGACACGCCATTGCGCGTGGCTGCGTTCATTGCCCAGGCAGGGCATGAGTCCGGCCAGTTGCGCTCATTGGTTGAAAACCTGAACTACAGCGCCGAGGCCTTGCTCCTCACCTGGCCGAAGCGCTTCACTCCGCAGATGGCGGCAGCAGTGGCACGCAAGCCTGAGCAGATCGCCAACATCGTCTATGCCTCGCGCATGGGTAATGGGCCTGCTGTGACGGGTGACGGCTTCAAATACCGCGGTCGTGGCCTGATTCAGGTCACTGGCTGGCTGAACTATCAGGCCTGTGGTCAGGCCCTGAGCCTCGACCTGCTGACCAAGCCTGAACTGCTGGAGCAGCCGGTATATGCCGCTCTGTCGGCCGCGTGGTTCTGGTCGAGCAATGGGCTGAATGAACTGGCGGATGCTGAGCGGTTTTCAGCAATTACTCAGCGCATCAATGGCGGACAAAACGGCGCCGCTGATCGACTGGAGATCTATCAGCGCGCCCTGAAGGTGCTGGCGTAGGGTCATTGATTCAGCTCCTTGACCTTGTCGATGCAGGCGTTATGCGCGACGGCTTTGTCATGATCAGATGCATAGGTCGCGGGCAGCCCCGGGTAATCTGAGTGCTTCGGCAGGGGGAGGTAGTCTGGCAGCACCACCGCTGCCGGCGCGGGCGGCGCTACCGGCGAACGATAAACCCCGAATGCTCCGGGACAGGTAAATGTGCATTTCACAAGATTGTTCGGCGTCCCTTCGTTTCGCATGTAGGCGATCGGTTCCTGCCGTGGTGCCCCCTTCTGAAGCCACTCAATCAACTGAGCCTGCTGTGCCACGGTAGCCTTGAGCGCTACAAGTTCCATCGCTTGCGGGTCGTTCAGGACTTTTATGATTGGGTGTTTAGGTGGCGGCTCTCTGTATAGCGGCGCACCTTTGATGTAGTCATATTCGTGCTGGGCGTCTGGCTTCAACCAAAGGTTATCTAGCCGTCGATCTTCGATCTGAGTTCCAAGTGAAGTTCCTTGATATTCCCAGTAAGCCGGCTCGCTCAGCCCCGCTTCCTGAGCGAGAACGGCGCGGAGTTCGTCTTCTGCTTCATACAGCGAGGTAGGGTTTAAAACCCGCTCCAGAAGCTCCCGCTTCACCATCACAAATTCGCTCATGGCTTTTCTCCGATTGCAAACGATCGATAGTCTTCACTGCCGGAAGCTGTGTGTTCAAGATTTCCAACTCGGTTAGTGTGGAACTCGCCCATCGGCAGAAAAATGCGCTCGAATTGGTGGTGCCACACGCCGTACCCCGTCGGGTGTTTATTGCCTACATATGCGACCGGCCCGCAGGCGCTGCACAGTCGCATCCCTTCGCGTTCCGGGGCGTAGGACCAATCGAAGCTTTTGGATACGGGCTTGAACCCCTGACACGACAGCGCCGTATTCTCACAGCAGCCGCATACTTCACATTGAAACAAGCTCATGACTTGGCCTCTTCGGGTTTGGTGAGGGCGGCTTCTACTGGCTCACCGATCAAGATCGCCAGCGCTTCGTAGTCAGCACGCGTTATTTCAATGACGCCTGTTTCTGCGTCTTCACTTGAATCGTCGAGAGCCCTGAATATTGCACGCTCAAGAGTGGCGCTCCACTGCTCGGCATGGGTCATTCGCCGCTCGGCGTCCGAAAGGCGCTGTTGTGCGTCTGAAAGCTCGTTGTGCATATCAGTTATCGCATGCTCAAGTGCCTCAGATACCGGGCCTTTCCCAGCGTGCTCGGCCCACTCTCTGCTTTCCAGCATGCAGGTTATTGACTTGCACGCGGCCATCTCTTCCCGCAAAGCAGCGAGCTGGGATAGGGCGGTGTCACGATCTGCGTGCAATTTCTTGAAATACTCGACAAGCGTCTGGCCGGTTTCATTACTCGCCAGCGTTTCAGCGAGCGGGATCGTTGCGCTCACTGCGCCAACCATATGCCGCCACTGATCGCGGTCATATTCCATCGCGTCAAAATCTTCCTCGCGCACGCATCTGATGTTTTGTGCTTCCTCACACCAGAACCTTTGAACCTTCTTCATTCCAAAATCTCCCTCATTCGATAATCGACCCGGTGCCGGAGTGGCTGTGGGTCACACCTGAGCAGCCATCTTTACCCGCTGCGCCTTGTCCCAGCCCATCTGCCAGCGCTCCCGTGAAAACGGTGCAGCGTCCTTGTCGAAAGGGTTCTTGTCGGCAGCAACACCCTTAAGAAATGCCGCATAACCCTGCTCGAACGCCATCAGCTTTTGCATGGTCACCTCCTGGTGATCGTTATTCGTCGGTTTTGTCGCGAATCTTGGCTACTGTGGTCGGGCTGCACTCGGCCAATTCGGCCACTCTCTTCACCGATAGCGTCTTGTCGGTCAGCAGCGCCCTCACCCTTGCGTGCAGCAGCGCATCGACCGGCCTGCCCTTGTACTTCCCCGCCTTCTTGCTTTCCGCGATCCCTTGAGCCTGTCGGGTAGCTCGCGTCTCCCAGTCATCCCTTGCCATCTGCATGGCGACCTTGAGCAGCATGTCCTGCACTGCATCGAGGATGATCCGGGCCATGCCGCCGGCTTGAATGTCGGACAGGTCGACAATTCCCGGCACCACCAGCTTCGCCCCCTTCCCTTTGATCGCCGCAATGATCGCTTCTGCCTCTGGCAATGGCGCCCGAGTGATGCGGTCCATCTTCTCTGCGATCACCACGTCACCCGGCTGCAAATCGGCAATCATCCGATTCAGTGCAGGTCGGTCAGCACTGGTGCCGCTCATCTTGTCCTCGTAAATCCCCGCGATGTAATAACCTTCATCCCTCGCCTTTCCTACCAATGCCCGCTGCCGCTCAAGATCCTGTTCGGCTGTGCTGACGCGCAGGTACACCCTGGCATTCTTCATAACCTGCTCACTCGTTGTTTTGAGTGGCCAGTAAATCAGAACACATTTAGGATCGTCAATATAAATATTTGCCTATTGGAAACATTGGGCCTGGAATCGCCTCGCCTGAGGCGTACCCAAAGTGAGAGGGTTATGCCGCATCCCGGATCAAACCGTGATTGAGCGCGTATCGGTGAGCCTTGCGCAGCCGCTCAGGGTCAAGATCCAGCTCCCGTCCAGCCCCCTTCCAGCTTGAGCCGCGACTTCTCATGTCGTGCGCCTTCTGGATGGAGTCGAGCGGGAATGCAGCAGGCTTGCCCGGCTTTCGGTCGTAGCCGTCGAGCCCCTTGCCGATCCCGTTGCGTACCAGATGCGATACCTGGGCCGCGATCAGCCGAGGATCGCCACCCAATCCTTCGGCTATACGCTTCCAGCAGCAGCCCTCCTGTCTGAGTTCGTAGGCTAGGGCCAGTTCGTCAAGGGTCATGGCTTCGTCTCGCCGGTATAGGTTCGCCACGGCACATTGCGGCCGCTGACCATGAAGCCCCAGTCGCCACGCCACTTGCTGGTGATGAACAGAGTGAATGCGCCTTCTGGCTGCACGTAGTCGATGCGGTGGTATTCGCCGAACGTCAGTGTCGCGGTATCGCCGGGGCGTCGGATGATTCGCACTCGCCGCGTTACCGACAGAATCGATTTTGTCCCTTGGCGGATTGCTGGCCGCTCTTCGGTGTAGCCACCACGCATAATGATCGTCCGCGCATTCCACGGGTGAGAGTGCAGGTCGCGGTCAGCATCCGGGCGCATGATGTGGTGTATACGGATCGACCACGGGAACCACCAGAACTTCGCCTTGTGCGTCTCGCGGCTGTAAGGGTTGAACAGCCACCAGCGGCCCATGTACATGTCGGAACCGTCGGCGGACATGATGTGCTGGTACGGGGTGCGCTGGGCTCGGGCGATGAGCCAGTTGGCGATGGCTGGGCGGGCAAGCAGCTTGGCGAACAGGCGCCAGAAGAGATTGATCATGGCTTCACCAGTTCAGCAGGGATGGAAACGGTGTCGCCTAGTTTGGCGGCCACGATGGCTCGGCAGGCTGCGACGATTGGCGATGTGGCGTGCCAGGCGGCAGTGGAATCGGTCCACGCGCACGGATCGCAAACCTCGTCCGAGTAGATGATGCTGATGCGGAATCTCTCAATCAGCGGGCCGCACTGACTCCAGTCTTTTGATGGCGATAACCCGAGCCCGCTGGGAGATCGAATATCGTAATAGGTTTTGCTGGGCGTATACACCGGCTGGATACTCGCTGTCCATCCAGCTGCTTGCGCCACCGCCCAATCCAGAGCAGGGCCAATCAGGTCGGCAGTCTTCACTTCGGTCATCATATCCATCACTCGCTCTCCTGCTGTGCCGCCCGGCACTCCCGGACGATCTTGTAAATGGCCGCCTTGCTCAACCCGAAGCGCTTGGCGGCCTCTTCGGCGCTGTGCGTCTGGTAGCACTCGATAATCTTGGCGTTGCGTACTGCGTTCTTTCCCGGTTTCGGCCCGGACTTGTGCGTTTTCATTCAATCAGCCCCTTTCTCAGGCGCCTCGTACGGAACGGCAGGCGAGGCCTCAATGATGGTTTTAAGGATTGGCTTCCAGATCGCCCACCAGGCTGATGCGCGCGAATCCATTTCCTGAATCTCTTCTTCACTGAACGCCCACCACTCAGTCAGCGTGTGGAACTGGCAGCCGATCTGCATCTCGTCCGCTGTGTACGTCACCGGCCAGAGATCGCACTGCACAGACTTGATCTGCGACAGATTGCCGACAGCGCCCCAGATTGAAGCGGCGGAGCGCAGGTCGGCGGAGCGCAGGTCGGCGGAGCTCAGGTCGGCGTAGCGCAGGTCGGCGGAGCTCAGGTCGGCGTAGCGCAGGTCGGCGGAGCTCAGGTCGGCGTAGCGCAGGTCGGCGGAGCGCAGGTCGGCGGAGCGCAGGTTGGCGTAGCGCAGGTCGGCGGAGCGCAGGTCGGCGGAGCTCAGGTCGGCGTAGCGCAGGTCGGCGGAGCTCAGGTCGGCGGAGCGCAGGTTGGCGTAGCGCAGGTCGGCGGAGCTCAGGTCGGCGGAGCTCAGGTCGGCGGAGCGCAGGTCGGCGGAGCGCAGGTCGGCGCGTTCGCCGCCCTCTTCATCGTTTAGCCATGCGCTGTGCTTCTGAATGATCTCGTCAAATTGTTCGGTGGTGAAAGTTCGCATTGGTCTTACTCCATTGATTTGTGTTTGGTTAAAGGGCTGCGAGGGTCCGCTCGTACAGCTCGTCATGCTCGGCGGACATTGGCGATTCAGTGTGCTGGCGCTCGGCGACTAGCACGCCGCCCGACAGGAAGCCGGTGACGATCGGTGCGACAGTCTTGGCCTGTGTCACCAGAAACAGGTGCCCGTCGTTGATCACGCGCAGCTGCGAACGCGGAATCAGGTTGGCCATCATGCGCATGTTGACCAGCGGAATCAGGGGGTCGTCATTGCCGGCCAGTACCAGCGTCGGCTGCTTGATCTTGTGCAGCCAGTGCGCTGAGGTCCATGCCCAAACCGCCATGGCTTGATAGTAATAACCGCGCCCGCTGGGCGATTTCATCTTGCTGGTGTGCGCGGTGGCCAGCGACTTGTCGTAACGGAACGCGCCGCCGTAGATGTCCGGGGCGATGCGTGCACCGTGCTCGGGGTCGGTGTAGCGGCGTGGCGAGGCCATCAGGCTCAGCACCTTGAGTGATGGGGGCACCATGGCGACCCCGCAGGAGGTGGCAGCAAGGATAAGTCGTCTGCACCGGTGCGGCTGGTCATAGGCGAACTGCTGGGCCAGAAAGCCTCCCCACGACACGCCGATCACGTTGACTTGGTCATAGCCCATCACGTCCAGCATCGTGGCGACGGTCTTGGCCATGCCGCGAAAGGTGTACGGCAGCAGCGGAGCCGGCGAACCTCCGACACCGGGCACGTCGAAAGCGATGATTTCTTGGTCAGGGTCCAGCTCATTGGTGAACGGGATGACCAAGTCCAGCGATGCGCCGATGCCGTTGAACACCACCAGCGGGGTCAGGTGCGATTTACCTGGGCGAACCGCCGTCCTGATTGACAGCCCATCCACTTGAACAGTGCGGAAAACAAAAGCCTTCATTGCGTCGTGCTCCGGTTGGTCCTTATTGATGGACTCACTATGCGCTGACAATCCGATTAGGTCAACGAACAAGTCAACGATTCGGACAAAAAGAAACCCGGCGAACCGGGCGGGTTTGGAGCGTTATTCAGATTGATGGCGGCGATAGCCTTGGAATAATTTGGATTGTCGCTCAGCATCTTCTGAACACTGTCGCAATCGCCACCAAGAAAGGTGATTCGGTCATAACCAGCCTCCAGGCAGCAGGCGTAATCGCTGGTCATTGAAGAAAGCAGTGAGCGCATCTGCTCCAGATCCTCTCTGCATTGTCCGAGCAAAAGCATTGTTTCCGCATGACTCTCGCAATTCAGCCGGTGCAGTTCTCGTATTTTTTCAAAATCGGCTGCATAGACATATTCGCCCGCTGCGCCTTTGAAGGTGTAACGCTTCACATCGTTCATCATTGATCCCTCTGGTATTTGGCCTGCCGCATCTTGGAGCAGGCCGAGTGGTTGCCGGATGCGCGATTGCGCTCACAGAATTCGCAGGTTGAAGTTATTGCAAGGCGCGGCATGGGTTGGCGCGGGTTGCGGCGTCTGCGTGGGGTCATGCTTGCTCCAGGCCGCTCAGGCACGACGAACCTTGAAGTAGATCATCGCCTTGGCACTATCGAAACACTCGTCTAGTCGCTCGAAAGCCTTGTACTTGGCCTGGCTGCGCGTGCAAGCCCATACGCGAACGATGTATTCGCGATCAAGCCACCAGCAGCCGTATTTCCCGCCAGCCAAAACTTCCCACTCCTTGAGCGGCAGATTGTCGGTTATTTCGCCGTACTCGATACCGTCAGTTGGGTGGTGCGGCCTGATGCGCTTCTCGGGGTCTTCATCCAGGCATACGCCTATGTAAGCATTGATCGCGCTCAGGATAACCCCAGGCTTCCCGTAGGCGGTCACTCGACGGCCAATCTCGGCAGGAACTTTGTAGTAGTCACGAATATAGGAAAGGCTCATGTGTGGCGCTCTCTATGTATAGATTGAATATTGCGGATCAGCCCAGCATGTCGATCTGTACCGCCTTGCACTCTTTCTCCCCGATCGGCAGTGGAGCCAACTGCGAATCGCTTGGATTCTTCAGCAGCTCTCGGCGCGATTCATTCTCGAAGCGACGCGCTACGGATTCGCTGATTCGTATTTTGTGGCGCGGGGGCCGCAGGAACTCGACCAGTTCGGCGTCGGTCATGGCGTCCATCTTGAGGATGGCCAGCTGGATGACTTCGCTGATCTCTGGCGTCTTCGAGCGCTCCCGGATGCGATCCATTGCCTCTTCAATGCCTGGCCTAACCCGATGCCGAAGCTCTTTTTCCGCGACCTTCCCGCGCTTGAGGGCAGCCTTGGCGCTGCGTTCCTTTGTCGTCATCGCGGTCATGGCTGCTCACCTGATTGTGGTTTGGCCAGCTTCTCTATGGTGAATTTGAAGGTGCTAATGTCGTAGCCGCGCGCGATCAACTCTTCTTTAAGTGTTTTGCCGGTGAACAGCTTCGCATCTTCGAAGGCCGCCATCATGACCGGCGTGTCTCGCTTGCAGCTGGATATTCCGGCCTCGACATAGTCATCGCGATTGCGCCAGAAGTAGGTCAGCTCGTCGCTGTTGCCGGGCTCATGCGCCCACACAACCGTGACCCCGCTGATCTTTCCGTCATTCTTCGGTCCGCGGCGACCCTTTGGATATTTCATAGCTCGTCGTCCTCGCAAATGTTCTGCGCCCACTCCATCTGCGAGCGGCACTTGATGATCTGGTTGATGGTGGGCCGGCAGCCGATGCGCACCTTGTCGCGGATGCTGTAGGCCGACGCCTTGATCGCTGCGTCAGTGGCGTGAATGCGGTAGGCCAGCAACAGGATGAGGATCGCGTCCATCATGCTGAGCTGGCAGCTTGTAGGAGGTATGTGCATGGGAAAGGCCGCTGGGTGGAAGGGTGGTGTATGACTGTCGGCGCCGGGTGGCGACCTTGGAGCTGATGCGTTTCACTGCTTAAACTCGATTCCGTAGGTTTTGACTAGGCGCTCGGTGACATGCCAGGTCAGGCCGATCTGTGCGCGCGCCAGCGACTTGCGGATGCCGATCTCGGCCAGCGCTCGCAGACGCTCGACCAGGGGCGCGTCCAGCTTCGGATCGACGCAACCATGCCCGCTGCCGTTGTTGCGCAGCGGCTTGCAGATGATTCCGTGCTGTTTGCAGACGGTGTAGACCTGGTGATCGGTGACGCCCAGCGCCTGCACGATCTTGGTCTTGTTCATGGTCTTGCCCATTTCACGGACCTTTTCGACGAAGGCGCGGTATTCCAGTTCCTCGGGCGAGATAACCGGCTCGGTGCGCGACGGGCGCGGCTCAAACGTTGGCGGGGCCAAATGCTCAATCTTGCCGCCAGAGCGGAAGAAGGCGTCCGTGGCAGCGGCCAGTTCGGATCGATAGACCTGTCTGGTGTCGTTGTATTGGTTCATGTCAGTGTGCTCGGGAGTTGAAGGCCTTCGGATAATCGATATTGAACCTGGCCAGGATGCGCAGGAATGGCTTGAAGGTGAGCCCGGAATTCTCCATGGCCTTGCTACGGGTAAGCCCGGCTTTCATGAAGGCCTTGATGCGTTTGGCCAGGTCGGCGTCATTCGCGCCATCGACACCGCCACGCGTGTAGCCTGCTGGCTGGAACTTGAAACCATGCTCCTTTGCCATAGAGAACAGAGTCTTTCGCGACAGTCCGGTGCGCAGGATCGCTTGTGAGTAGTTCATGGTTTCAGCGAGCTTCTTGACCTGCTCAACAAGCTCTGCTCGAGCCCTTTCGGCAATTTCGGCTCGCTCTTCGCGTTCGATTTCGCGCAAGGTCATTTTTGTGACCTTTTCGGGTTCGGCTACAGCCTTGGGCGTCAATGGTTTGGCGGCCTTTCTGCGAGGCGGCGGTTCATGCCTCGCGGGTGGCGGCACGAAACTCGGCCCCTGCAACACCTCAATAACCCCGCCCTTTCTCAAGAAATCCCGCTCAAGCATTGCGATCTCATAGCTCCTGGCCGCGTTCTCTTTGACCATGTTCAATTCGGTGCTGACGTATGCGCTCATGGCGACCTCGCTTTCGGCCCCAAAAGAAAAGGGCGCTCTATTGGCGCCCAGTTGGTTGGATTGGCTGATTACTTCTTCAGCGCTTTGATCAGGTACGGATCGACGTCGGCCTGGCCGAGTAGCCAGCGCTTATAGTCGGCAGGGATGTCGGCGATTTTCGATCCGGCGTGCTTGCCGAAGCGGATCACGGTCGGGATGCGTGCCTCTTCTGAGATTTCCCACAACCGTTCCCAGCTTCCCAGTTCCTGACCGGGCTCAAAATTCAGGCAATTAATGATCGCGATCAGCAGTCGGCGGCAGTTGTGCACGTCGTCGAGCGCAGCGTGAGCGTTCTTCAGCAGCTCTCGCGCCTGGTCCCGGTAGTGCAGGTAGATCATCGCCGATTGGCTGTGCGAGTCAGCATCCGGCCAGAGCGAACGGCTCAGCGCCTGGGTGCAGATGCGTTTCACGTCAGGCTGACCGATCACGCCCCAGTCATAGTCGACGTTGTGGCCGATGATGTAGGTGGTGCCGGCGGGAAGTGCGAACTCGGTGTGCGGCGGGCAGTCGACCAGATCCTCGTCGAGGATGTGCGCGGTAGCCATGGCACCAAGTTCAATCGGCTTTGATGGCTTGTAGCGCTGAAGGAATTGCTCAGCGACCGTCAGCGTCTGGATGCTTTCCAGTCGAAGCCATGCCGCCTCAGTTGGCTGCGGCTCTTTCAGGCCGGTTGTTTCGAAGTCGAGGATAATTGCTGTCATGTATGTCATCCGTTTTCAGTGTGATGGGATGGTGGCTCGAGCGAGGATCTAGAACGGGATTTCTGGATCGTATTGCGAGTCATCGGGCTGCTGCGCTGATTGCTGGCTCCGTTGCTGCGATTGTTGACGCGACGCCGATTGCTGCTGGTCGCCATCCTGCGGCTTGCCGCCGAGCAGCTGCATGGTACCCTGCATATCCACGATGATTTCCGTGGTGTAACGCTTGACCCCATCCTTCTCCCATTCACGGGTTTGCAGCTTGCCTTCGATGTACACCTGCGAGCCTTTACGCAGGTACTCCCCGGCAATCTCGGCGACCTTACCGAACAGACAGACCCTATGCCATTCGGTTTTTTCGACCTTCTGGCCGGTTTGCTTGTCGGTCCACTGTTCGCTGGTGGCCAGGCTCAGATTTGTTACTGCGTTGCCGTTGGGCATGTAGCGAACTTCAGGATCCTGTCCGCATGTGCCGACCAAAATTACTTTATTGATGCCGCGTGCCATATTTCTCTACCTCGATTTGATACCCCGGCACCGGCCGGGGCTTGATTGGTTATGCCGCTTGGCCCTGTGGTGCCAGTTCAGCCTTACGCTTGTCTTTTGCCTTGCCGAAGGTCTCGCCCATTTTCTTGTTGTTCGCGTCCTTCGCTGCTGCAAGGCCGGCGTCGAATGCATTTTTCAGCGACGCCATGTCCGGCGCCTTGGCGATGTCAGCAATCATGGCTGTCCAGTCGTACTGGTTCGTCGATTGCTGCCGGCTCTGCTGCTGAGCCCCTGTCGTCGAATCGAGTGCGTCGTGCTCGACGATTTCCAGCGCCGTCACATACAGGTAGCGCCGCTGGTAGGTCTCAACTGCGCCGATGTTCTGGACTTCGTGGCAGCCCTTGAGCGCCGCACTGCCCATCGGGCTGGTGAACTCGACAGACGTGCCGTCTTCCACGTCCACAACCTTCAGGGTGGCAAGCTCAACCCCGAACGAGACGATCCCGCACAGACCCTTCTCTTTGAAAAGGTCATTGATTGCCGGCAGGAAGTCGCCCAGCTCGAAGTAGCTGTAGCCAGCAAACTTGTTCTCGCCGGTCTTTTTCAGGGTCATGCGCTGCATTTCGCAGCGGGCTTCTTGGAGCTTTTTGTAGACGCTCATGGCGCACCTCAAATTGGTTGGTTGTCCCACTGGCGTTCAATCTTGATCGCCTCGTCTTCGTACTCTTTGCGGTCATCGCCCTGGAACTGCTCGGGGTCGAACGCGCCTACCGTCATCCAGTCGAGCTGGGCGGTCAGTCGTGGTGTGTTCATGGGCGCCTCAGAAGTTGATGGTGATGTTCGGCACTTCACCGCGGTAGATTTTCAGAACGAGCGCCTTGGCCAGTTCTTCGGTGACGTTCATCGACATGATTGCCAGCTTCGCCTCGCCCATGATTTTCGACTTGTGCGCCGTATCGGCTGCGCGGGCGTTCTGCTGGCGGACAATCTCGGCGGCGGCATCGTCTGCGCGCTTCTGCTCATCCAGACGCGCCTGCTCGACTGCCTGCTCTTGCCGGGTTGCAGCCTCCTTGCGCTCACGTTCGGCGCGCTGCTCGGCCTCTTCCTGGTCGCGCTTTGCCTGCTCAGCCTTGCGCTCAGACTCGGCCGCAGCCAGCTTCAGGTCGTTCTCGCGCTTGGCTGCTGCCGCCTGCTCGTCCTTCACCCGCTGCGCTTCTGCATCCCGCTCGCGCTGCGCCTTCTGTTCCGCCTCGATGCGCGCCTTCTCGGCAGCCTCGTGGGCGATTCGTTGCTCGCGGTCTTTCTGCTCCTGCGCCTCTTTCTCGGCGCGCAGCCTGATCAGTTCGGCCTGTTCCGACTCGTACTGCTCCTGGTCGGCCAGGGCCTTGCGCAGAATCACCAAGGCGGCAGCCTTTGCCCGGTGCGCGTCGGCCTCGAACTCTTCCAGCTCCTGGTTGATCTCCAGACTGTCCAGGTCCTGGACCTTGGCGCCGATCAGTGCCGCGGTCATGCCGGCGGTGTCGGTGTTTTCGATGTGCGCGATCACGGCCTTGTGCGCAGCGACCCGGGCTTCCTCTTTCTCCTCCCACTCATTCAGTGGGCGGCGAACCTGCTCCTGCAGCGACTCCAGGGTTTCGCGCATTCGCTTGCGCTCGGCGTCGATCAGCTTCGGGACTTCCTTCAGCTCGGCGACCAGCTTTTTGCCGGCGTCGTCCAGGGCCACTTTCGACTTCGCGACCTTGTGGGCGATCGAGGCGATGGCGGCGCGACCCTTGGCGGTGCTGGTGTCCGGCACGAACGACATAACCTCGTCGCGGATCTTTTGTAGCCATGGCTCCAGGCCGTTCGGCGCGCTGTACACGGCCAGCGCTGTTTTTTTCGGTGGCACGGTGGCCAATTCAGTAGTTGCAGACATGCGTGTATCTCCCGCGCCATCCGGGACCGGGGCGCTGTGCTTGAGTTAGTTGGCGAGCTGACCGACGTAGGCGCTGGCCAGCATGACGAAGGTGGAGCCGAAGAGGACGATGGCTGAGCCGCGCCAGATGACGAATCGCTTGGCTTTCTGGTAGTTAGTCATCGCGAGCCGCCAGTATCTGGTTGCCGAAGAGCGTGATGCGCCGCTTGGCAATGCCGAATTTCTTGCGCCACTCGCGGCGATCCTGAATGGCTTGCCATGCCTTCTGGCAGCCCGGACACTCAGCAAGAATCTCGGCGCGCTCTTCTGCGGTGCAGGTCGACTCGTTGCCGTAGTCGTCTACCTCCCACTCCAGCACTTGAGAGACGTGGGAGTATTGGCCGCCTTTGCGATTTACTCGGCTGTCATCGCTGGCCCGGGTGCATTCGTCAAAATAAGCCCCAATGCGCAGAGTTGCCTTCTTCACCGCCAGCCGTGCTTCAGCGTAATCCGCGCAGGCCTGTTCGAATTTCGATGCTGTTTTCATTTCGCCACCACCACAGGAAGGCTGAACTGCTCACTCTGAATCTCACGCATCTCTGCGTAGATGCCCCAGTAGAAGATGGTTAGGACGGTTAACATCCAGAAGAATGGCTTCATGACGTCCGCTCCCGTACCGCTATCCGTCGACCCCTTTGAGTGGTAGCCAGCTGCACCGGCAGATCCACCACCCTGAACTCGCGACCCCGGCCTATCACTTCGTTGAACGGTAGGCCGAAGGCGATGATGGCGAGGCGTCTTTCGATGGCCTCGATCTCTTCGTCGATCAGGCTCTTCACGATTGGCGTGCTCATGCTGCCTTCCCCTTCAAAAGTTCGACATACCGCGTAAGTTCCAGCCCGCGAATCGTTTTGGTGTAGGTATCGCGCTCGGCGCCAGTGATTGCATCCAGGCTGTGCGCCATGAACACCGCCATTCGCGCAACCGAGGCGGCCATGACCGGGAATTCAGTGGCCGGGATCGTCTCGATTTCCTTTTCGATCATGCGCACTGCAGTGTCGTGCGTGTTCATTCCTTGACTCCGTTGTATCCGAAGAAGTCGCCGATCTGCTCGACGGCGATGCTGATTCGCTTGGCCGTAGCCTTACGCTCAGCCAGATCGCGCTGCCGCTTGGCGTCCAGTCGCTGCGAGCGCTCAGCCTCGTAATTGTGGAACTGGTCGGCCTGTGCCTTTTTCGGTCGCCCGTAGGCGTCGTGCAGCCGGTCCCACTCTCGTGCCTGCGCACTGTCTGCGTAACTTGTAGCCATGTGATGCCTCCTGAGTGGGGCGGTCTGGTTATGCTGCGACCGGTCGGTTCATCAGCTCGGCGTAAGCCTTCAGCGCGTCTTCTCGGGTGTCGCCGAATGCGTAGTTGTTGGATGACTGGAGGTCTTCGAATCCTTCGCCGACCACGCACCATGCGCTTCCGTCTTTCATGACGCGGACTGCCCACCAAGGCTTTTGGAAGCCATCGGTGTTGCAGCCGTTGCAGGCCCAGGTGCCGCCGTAGACGAATCCGGTTTGCTTGCACTGGCCATGCGGGAACGGGTGAATGAAGTAGATCTTTCCGTCACGGATCATTTCGTCGGCCTTGTACCAGCCCTGCATGCGCTCGGCCCTGTATGCGCCGTCGGTGGCCTGAACAAACCCAACGCCTTGGACGCGAGAGTTGAAACCGCCGCCGAAGTTACCGTCTAGACTGCTCGGCTTAAATATTTCGTAGGCATATTTGATCTTGCTGACATGCTTGCTCATCTCAATCTCCAATCAGGCGATATACCCGCCCGGCATAGTGGTGATGACCTTCATAGGCGCGTCATGCATCCGCCCCTTGGCGCAGTCGTGCAGATCGGGGCGAGCTTTGCGGATCGACTTAGGTGCGCGCTTCATGGTTGCTCTCCTTCGGCGGCGATCAGGTGCAGGCCGTCCATTTCAAGCCAGTGGGTTATTCCTTGGATTTGCCTGTCGGCTTCATCAAAGGCCACTACCGGCCCGGTTACGTTCGGCTTTGAAGCCCTGATCGGCGCGGCGTACCAGACATGACTCATCTGGCCCATGCGATTTCGCGCCTTCAGGTTGTTGGTGACCAGAACTGCTGGAACGGTCTTCACGCTCGGATCGTCCGGAGCTTCGTTCTCTGCTGGCCAGCGCTCTTCGAAAGCAACCCATGTTGGTTTCATTGCACACCTCGTATCGAATGATGCGTCTGTAATTAGTCCTTGCGGCTTGCGACAGCGGGCGTCCGTCGTCTCTCTAGTGCGAGTGCTTTGGCTTCCATGTGTGCGATCTCCTACCAGGCGCCAAACCACGCGCCAGTGCCGTGAACGATGGCCATCGGGAAGAACAGCGCCCCAGCCACCAGAAAGCCCCAGCTCGCCGCCTTGAGGCAGACGATCACGTGGGTGAACCAGGCGGCGATCGCCCAGAGCAGGACAAACAAACCGATGTGATGCTTCATGCGTGCTTACTCCGTAATTACGGACCTTCGTATCCGGTCCAGGGTCGATTTACTTCCCGCTGCGGCCTCTCTCAAAGCCGCACTGGTGAAGTATTCCCAGGCCCGCTACTGGCGTCAGCCTGGGTTTGTTGCGTCATCGGTGTAGCCCGTTGCCCGCTGCTGATTGCAGGACTGGCCGGTCGTCTTCGTGGGTGGGCTTCGAGCTTCCTACTCATGGCGTCAATCGGCATCTGTTCGCCATGGATCACAGGTCCTTACAACATGCACGCTGCAGCTCTGAATGCCCGACTGAGTGGGGCAGGGTGCATGAGGTCCGGCGATCCCAGCCGAGGCTATCAGGATCGCTAATTCAATTCTGTTAGCCGTGACCCGCAACTGGCGTCGGCCACAAGCTCAATCAAATTGTTCTTCCAGTCGCGGGCCTTTCGGCTTGTCTCCCACTGGATAACGGGTTTTGGTGCTTTACGCTGCGCACCCAGGTCCGTTGCCAACCCTCTGAACTGTTAAGGCCAGTTCATCGCTGCCTTTGTTGCTGGGCCGGTGGTTATCCGGCAAGGTCTGTCGCTGTCGAAGTCCGTATGTCTGGACTCGATGGAGGTAAAGTTACATGCAGGCAAAAGAATGCGCAAGGGGTATTTCAAACATTTTTCGTGGCGCGTGAAATGAACCGGAAGCCGATATGGTAGTCCATCAAAAAGGACGTTGCGCCGAGGGTTGCTTAAGGGCAATAATCAGCCACCGACCATAAAGGACTCACACAATGGCTATTCGACATAAAGGCCTTTTGGCCTGGCTGAAAACGGCAACGGACGAAGAGATCCAGGAAGCCGGCGTTACTCGCGACCATTTGAAATTGATCGGCTATGGTTACCGCAAGGCATCGCCTGAAGTAGCAGCGGTAGCCGAGGTGGTCACCAAAGGCGTCGTCACCCGCAAGGAGCTGTTCCCGGACACCTGGGAGCGGATCTGGCCCGAGCTGAAAGCAGCATGAAACACGAATCCGGGTAAATTCCCGGAATAAACCCACTGACTAGGTAACCCCTATGGCATACGATGACAAAATCCACCGGCATGACCGGCAAGTGAAGATCATGCTCAACACGGGCATCTTCGATGACCTTCGCGACGTGGCCGTGGCCAACGGCCTGCAGCACAGCGTCCTCGCTCGCGAAGTGATCGAAGCCTTCCTCAAGGCTGTGGAAGAAACCGGCAAACTCCCCCTGGGCCTGGATCAAAGAAAACGCGCCTGATCACGTAATTAAGGACTAATACAAGATGCCCGGAAAAAATGCAGTAGTGATGGACTTCAGCGCTTCTTCTCAGCAGAGATTGGAGCGCATTGCGTCAATGTTGGGCATTACCGTGGATGAGCTGGCCGACGCGGCTCTGACCATCGGCCTACCGGGCATCAAGCAGGCGCTGCAAAGCGCCTGTGATACCAGCCCTGCGGAACAGGTTCAGATTGGTGGCGTCATGGCCAATGTCGTGTGTTTGTGGAGCAAACAGCCCCTCGCCAGGGAGGCCAGTGGCTGACCGCGAAGTCCGTAATTCTGGACTGGTTCCAAAGTGGTAGGAAAGATGCAAGAATCAGCGGGCACAAAAAAGCCGCCTGGCAGGGCGGCTTCTCAACTACTAAACATGTGGACTTCATTGTATGAACATTGCTCAAAATTGCAATACCTCCGTTCGTCTTCTCAAAGGTGAACATCACGCGCCACGTTTCGGCGACAAGCAAAACGTAGCGCCGACTATGTCTTCGCGGGAAATCGCCGATCTGGTCGAGGCTCGCCACAACGATGTTCTCACCACCATTGAGCGGTTGTTCACCAAAGGCCTTTTACGATCTGCTCGCAAAAGCCGCCGCGAATCCACTGGCGGGCGCCCAATCGATGTTTACGACCTGAGCGAGCGAGATACCCACCTGGTTGTCGCCGGGTATAGCGACGAGCACCGCGCAAAGGTTATTGACCGGTGGCAGGAGCTGGAGGTTGTTACGGACAAGCCAGCCTTCGATATTTCCGCAGCCCTAAGCGATCCGAAAACCCTTCTGGCCCTGCTCACTGAAAACGTGACCAAGGTCGTCGCACTCGAAGCCGACAATAGCGAGCTTTCGCAAGAAAACCTGATGCTTGAACAGAAGGTCGTCGCTGATGCCCCGAAAGTGGATTTCTTCAACGGAGTCATAACATCGCATGGCGTTCATGCTGTCCGAGATATCGCTCAAGCCATCGGCACCGGCCAGAAGCGACTGTTCGAGTTCATGCGTAAGCATCGCTGGATTGACCGGTTCAACACGCCATATCAGGCCAAAGTTGAGGCTGGATATCTGGTCGCCGATCCGCATATCTACAAAGACCCGGACACCGGAGAGCGCAAGACAAAGTTTACCTGCCGAGTGACTGGTAAGGGTTTTGCCAAGCTCCAGGCGTTGTGGGCCAAGCGCGATACCGATCTGCTCGGGGGTGATGTATGAGCGATTTCATTACCCAGAAGAGCGTCCAAGCCCGCAAAGAACACCGCTGCGGAGAGTGTGGCGGATTCATTCAGCCCGGCATCCGCTACATGATCATATCGGGGGCCATGGACGGCCAAGGATTCAGTCACAAGCGCTGCGGCGGCTGTCATCACGCTTTCGTCTGGCTCGACCTCACCTTGAGGCTAGGGCCTTACGGGATGCCAGATGACGATGGGATCGAGTTCGGTGCCTTGCGCGCAGAGCTGGCCGAGTATGCGAGCGAGTCGCGCTTCACATGCCCGGAAAGCCTAAAGCACTTGCATGGCATGGCTGAGCGCCGTCGCGATGCTGAGCTTGTGCGTCTTGAGCGGGGTGCTGCATGAAGTTCACCATCACGATCAACCAACCAAAGGCTCTTGAGTGGGGTCTGAACTCGCAGCAGGCGCTTCTGTTCGCCTTCGTCTACGAGTGCCCAAGCTGGACCAATCCGGTAAAGACCGATGAGGGTATTTTCTTCGCGCTGAGCAAGGCCAAGATCGTTGAGGAATTGCCTCTACTGACCGATAAGCCGGACACCGCCTATCGTCTCCTGAAGGCTCTGGAACAGGCCGGACTGATCGACCTTTCCAGCACATCGAGAATCACTCTATTTCGCCTGACTGAGAAGGCGCGACAGTGGAACCAGAAGCTTGACGGGTCGGAAAAATATCCGACCCCGTCGGAAAACATTGAAAATAAAGAGGATTTGACCTCGGAAAAATATCCGACCCAGGTCGGAAAAATATCCGATCTGACCTCGGAAAAATATCCGACAAATAAGGATACCAATAATAAGGTAACCAGTAATAAGGATGGGGGCGCAGCTTCGCCGCGCAAGTCGACGAAGTTTGACCCGATCCCTGCCAAGCCCAAAAACGTATCCGCCGAGTCCTGGTCCGACTGGTGCCAACATCGCCGGGAGATCCGCAAGCCACTGACCGCCAAGACCTGCGAACAACAGGCCAAGGCGCTGGAGGCTCACCCGACGCCTGACGTCGTGATCAACCTGTCGATCAGCAACGGCTGGACCGGCCTGTTCCCGGACAAGGTGCTGCCGACCACCAGCGTGGCATCACGGCACAATGGCTTCGCTGATCGCGACTACAGCGCCGGCCTGACTGCCCGTGAAGGGGGTGGCTATGCGTTCTGAAGTAGTCACCCTGCCGAAAGCCACCGACCCTGGTACGGTCACGCGGGAAGCGCTGTGCGATGACCACGGCCCGTTCACGCAGAAGACCATCAAGATTCTGAACAGCACGTTCGAAACTGAGTGCCCGTCCTGCGTAACCATCCGAAAGGAGGCAGAGAAGGCTGCGGAAATCGCGCAGGCGGCGCTTGAGGCGAAAAACCGCATGGAGCGTAAGCTTGGAGCGGCATTGATCCCCAAGCGCTTCGCAGGCCGCACGCTGGACGGCTACACGGTCGAGAACGAGGACCAGAAGGAGGCACTGCGGATATGCCGCAAGTACGCCGCGGTATTCCCGGAGATCTACAAGGCCGGTCGCTGCCTGCTGCTGCTGGGCAAGCCCGGCACCGGCAAGACGCACCTGGCCGTCGGCATCGCCAACGAGATCATGCGCACATCGGCCTTCACCGCCGTGTACCGCACTGTCGGCTCGCTCCTACAGGCAATCCGGGGCTCCTACGACAAATCCGGCACGCAGAACGAAGCGCAGATCCTGGCCGGCATGATCGAACCGTCCCTGCTGATCCTCGACGAGATCGGCGTCAGCAAGGAGAAGCCGAGCGACTTCGAGCTGACCACCCTGTTCGCTGTGATCAACGGTCGGTACGAGCAGCAACGTCCGACGGTGATCATCAGCAACCTGGATGCCGAGCATTTGCCGATGGCTATGGGTGACCGGTGCGTCGACCGTCTTCGGGAGGGTGGCGGAATCGCCGTAAAATTCGATTGGGAATCACAGCGCGGGAAGGAGTTCTTTTGATGACTACAAAAATTCGTGAATGCGTGGCCCGGGCGATCTGGAATATCCGCCGCGAGGAAGAAGACCGCTGCGACATGGAGCTTGAGGATATGGGGCTCGATCATTCCGTGTGGGCTGAAGCCGACGCCGCTATCAAGGCCATGGTGATCAAACTCCCAGAGAAATGCGAATACGCAGACTCCCAGAGCGACTATGCAAAAGGCCATCGTCAAGGAAAGCGTGATGTTGTTGATTGCATCGAAGCCGCCGGCGCGAAGGTGGCCCCATGAACCTCCTAGTCATGTCCAGCACTGGCCGCATGCAGTCCTCGTGGCTAAAGGTCAACCTGATCCGTATCGGCTTGTGGCGCCCGCAGATCTGCGATGACGCTACGTCGGATGGTCCGCACTGCAAGATTCGCTGGGGGATGAAGTGATGGAAGATCGTGAATTGTTGGAACTGGCGGCGAAGGCTGCTGGGTATGAGCTGCACGACCACACAATATTGGGCGACGGCGTTTGGCTCTACGGTGAAGGAGAGTCGAAGTCGGAGGACGGACGAACCATATTCTTCTGGTCTCCGCTGGCCGATGACGGTGATGCGCTTCGGCTATCTCGGTCCTTGAGCATTGATATCCACTACCTTGTCGATGTATCGCCGGCATACATGCCTTGTGCTGTAAAGGCCAGCCACTGGCAAGGTGCGTGGATGATCGCTGAAGACATTGTCGGATCGTTCGACGGCAGCCACCTGCGTCTTGCAATAGTTGGAGTGGCAGCGCAAATAGGGGCGGCCAAGCCATGACCCCTCCCCAAGCAATGCAGGTCGCCCGCCTCCAGTCCCAAGGCTTCGCGCTGACCCAGGAACTCAAGGACGCCGTGAGGATGGTTCGCGGGGCTGACATCCGCATCGTGTTTGCCGATGGGACGATGAAACGCGGCCATCATGAGAGCAGGCCGCACAAGGAGAAGGTGTGATGGGCAAAACATTCGCTGAAAACCTGATTTTGGCTAGATCCAAGACCGGCATGACACAAAAAGAACTGGCGCGGAAAAGCGGCTTGAGTACTCAGCAGTTAGCTGGGTATGAAGTTGGTGACTCCGGATCAATATCAAGTCCACCCCTAACGCACGTGATCAAATTGGCAAGCGTTCTCGGAATTAGCATCGATGATCTGGTTCCCATTCATAAATTCAATGCTGAACCATCTCTGGCGAACCTGATCGCCGAGATTGACCGCCTGAAGTCCGACCTGCGCGAGTCAGAGGATCTGGTTGAGCATCTGCAGGACAAGCGGACCGAGCTGCAGCGTGAGGTTGAGACGCTGCGCAAGGACGCCGAGCGCTATCGGTGGCTGCGTCAAGATGATCTCGTGCAATTCCAGATCAGCAAGACTCACAGCGAAGAGGCCATGGATCGAGCGATTGATGCGGCCATGGACAAGGAGCCCGACAATGGCTGACTTCGCACTGAAAAACGCCACCGACCTGAACCGGCTCTGCGGCATCCTGCATGCGACGGACCTGACCAAGCCCAAGGTCGTCACGATCAAGGACGAGAAGCGCGCCGACGTGGCCAATCGCAAGATGTGGGCAATGCTGCGCGACGTGGCCAATCAGGTCGAGTGGTACGGCCAGAAGCTGTCGGATGAGGACTGGAAGCACATTTTCAGCGCGTCCGTGGAGAAGCAGAGGGCAGTGCCGGGGCTGGACGGCGGGTTCGTCGTCATGGGCATTTCAACCCGCAAGCAGTCGGCCAAATGGTTCAGCGATCTGTTCGAGGTGATGCACGCCTTCGGGGCTGAGCGGGGCGTGCGCTGGACTGAGCCAGACCGATGGGGAGGCAGGTACTAAAATAGTTACCAATCGGCAAAAAATAAGTCCATAACCAAGGACTATGCGCTATAATCGCCTGACTGAAACGGACGTGAGGCAGGCGGTTATGGGCACCTTCTACATTCGATGGGCAGCATCTACATTTTTCGGAACCCTCTATCAGGAAAAGTACTGCCCTGAGTGGGATGACGCCGTTAATCGCTTGATCGACAAGCATTGGTCAGACGCCAAGCTTGACGATTACACGGTAACTTTAGGTGGTGTCGAGATATGGATATCGAACGCCTTTTACTCGTACGGCTACCACTGGCGTATGCACGCTGATCCGCAGTTTCGTCCATCTGTTCGGATAATGGGTCGGCTCGACTCTCTGGTGCGACATATCAAGGCAAAGCGGCATGACAAATATGTCGAGGCGATGCGGAATATTTGCCCATGAGTCGCCAAACCAAAGTCACCAAAGCCGCCCGAGGCCGCGACTGTACGGTTAGGCTCCCAGGCTGTCCCAACGACACGGAAACGACCGTGCTCGCCCATTACCGACTCGCCGGCACCTGCGGGATGGGGATCAAGCCAAACAACCTGCAGGGCGCATGGGCGGATGACTTCTGTCACTCCTGCATCGATGGTCGCATAAAGCACCCGGACGGCCTGACCCACGAAGAAATGCGCCTGTATCACGCCGAGGGCGTTTTCCGCACCATCGACACGCTGATCAACGAAGGGGTGATTTCCGTATGAGCCATAACTTCAAGGCTGGCGATCTGGCGCTAATCATCAATGACAACCGTTTCTCAGAGAACATCGGTCGTTGCGTCGAGCTGAGGTTTCTAGTTGCTCAGGACGAGATATACATCTCTCAAGAAACAGGCAGCTTCATCAAGAACACAAGTGGAAGCCCGGTATGGATTGTCGAGGGGAAAGGACTTCGAAGCGATGTCTTTAAGAATGGATGGTGCCAAAAGGCGCCGCACAATCTGATCCCACTGAAAGGCGATTTCGAGCCGGTCCAGCAGAAGGATCGCGAGGTAGTCGCATGACCGCCATCGCCGTACTCACCATCGCCTGGTTCTGCCTTCAGGGCCATGCCATCAACTGGTGGAGAAGCCGCACATGAGCTTTGAACAGGCTGTCAGTGATTTCACCTGCCTCCAGATCTTGCGCGAGCGCATTCAGAGCGACACGGCCAATGCGGGCTGGTACATGCACTGCGCGTACAAATTAGGCAAAGGTTGTTCGGTGGATGAGGCGCTTGAGCTCCCGCCAAAGCCCACCAAGCCGACCCTGACGGTGGTGAGATCATGAAGAAGCCCTGCCCGATCAACGCCAACCACGACACCAGCGCCTTCAGCACCTATCAGGATCTGTGGTGCCACGACTGCCGACAATTCCACCCTTGGCCGCTGAAGCCTGATCAGCGGCCGCTGCATTCCAATAATCGAGACAAGCGGAGTAAGTGATGATGGATACGACTGAGCTGAAGAAGGCCGCAGAGGCCGCAACGCCTGGGCCGTGGGAGTGTTCCGACAAGCATGATGGTCGGTTCTGGCATATCCATAGCGGAAATCAAGCAATTGGCAGTACCCATGCCGCCGGAAAGCAATCCGGTTACGCGAATCTGTTTGAGGCGAATGCGAAATTCATTGCCGCCGCCAACCCTGCCGCCGTTCTGGCCCTGATCGCCGAGAATGATCGACTCAAGCGCGAAGAAAAGAACGATAAGATCGCCTATAAGGCGGCAATTGAGCGCCAAGAAGAACTACGGATCGAGCGCGACCAGCTCAAGGATGAGGTCGCCATAGGTGACAGAATCATCACCGAGCGCGATCGCCTGCTGGCAGCGATTCCAGAGTGCGGCCCCCATGGTCAGTGCGTACCGCATGCGATTGAGTGGGTTGAGCGGATGAAGGACGAGAACGAAGCGCTGCGTAAGGCGCTGACCACCATTCGCGAGGAATCGCACGACATCGGCGCCTGTGAGTGCGCAGCGGATGCCTTGGTAGATTCGCGGAAGGTGAACCCATGACCGGCTACCTCATCAAGAACACCCCACACCAAACCAACCGGTTCCACGTCTACCGTCCAGGCGAGCAAGCTCCCTCGTTCATGGTGCCGACCGTAGTCGAAGCGCTCGACCTGGTGGCGCTAGACAAGGCTCAGCCAGTCGAGCCGGTGGTCTGCCATAGCCCGCTGAATCGCTGCTTTGAGTGCCAATCGGGGGATTGCCCATGTCTGCCGCTGTGACCGCAAGAAAGCCTAAGGCGATCGCCCTGCCGGTGCCGACGGAGCATGTTGAACAGGTGAAAGTTGTTACGTGGTTCCGCCTGCAATACCCGGCGATCAAGGAACTGCTGATCGCAATCCCGAATGGCGCACATCTGGCCGGGACGCCGATCCAGCGAGCCAAGAAGATTCAGCGCATGAAGGCCGAAGGGTTCACCACTGGGGTGGCGGACCTGTTCCTGATGAAGCCGTCTTTCGGGTATTCCGGCCTATGGATCGAAATGAAGCGACTCAAGTATTCGCCATCCGACGTGAGCGACGACCAGAAGGCGTTCCAGGTGAGAGCGCTGGATAACGGGTATCAGGCAGTGGTGTGCGGCGGCTTCGAGGCTGCGCGGGAAGCGATCAAGGCATATTTGCAGGGGGTGGTATGAGCAAGTGGGTGGCGCGGGTCCGCTGCAAATGCGGTCATGCATATTCAGGGGAAATATTCAGTGCATCTGACTTTCGGATAATCCAAGTATGCCCAACCTGCGGGAGCAAGGAGGAATGGCGCGACACGGTAGAGCGCTGGGTATCAACCTCGAGGTGGAATAGTCCGCGCACATGGGGTACTGGCTATTGGGAGGTTAAGGCATGAAATATCTAAACATCGTCACAGCAGTGGTCCGGGCACTATCGACCGACAACATGGGCGGCGGCATGAACTTCGAGCCTCGGGTGCAGGACACCAAGCTCAAGGGGGAGATCACTGGCAAGGATGACCAGCTGCTGCACGACAGCATGATCCGGGCTCGCCTGCATGCCACGCTGGCCCCGGAACACTGGGAGATCCTGAAGGCCAAGTTCTCACCGGACCTGAACCATAAGCGCGAATCCATTCGGGCGGTGCGTACCCGAGTGAAGACGCCTGCGCCGGAACGGTTCAGGGATGCCGCGGTGCTGACCTGGGCCATGCCGAAACTGCCGGGGAAGGATGGGAAGCGCTCAGCTACCACGCTGCCGGCCGAATGGTACGAAACTGATCGCTGGTGTGACGATCCTGTGCCAGAGAGAACCAAGCAGCGCTGGAGGCGTGACATTTCCATCGGGTTGGAGGCGGAAGTGAACAAGGCGCTAGCCATTGCTCAGGAAGCGCTGGAGCCGCTGGGAATCTTCCGCGAACAGGTAGCGTGATAAATATATTTGCTGGCCCATTGCCAAGACTGGCGCTGTGGCGTATCGTATTGTCATCCTGTTGCAATTGCGTTCAGGGCTTGAATATATAGAGTCCATGATTAAGGACTGCGAGTTTCAACCAGCGGCCAGAGTTGCCCGACTAGTTCCCTCCTTCGAGTCGGGGTATCTGGATACGGTTTAGCCGGTTAGTACCGTAACATCGCAAAACACCGGCAGCCTGCGAGCCCTACTAACGCTTACTCAGGGGGTTGTGCAGGCGGGCAGACTGGGAAGACAGTCATGAATCAACCAGCGCCAAGACGCATGACGAGGACAGAAAGTCCGCCATGCCATCCCGCACATGCGGAACTAATTCTGGCGAGTTCCACTGTCTGGTGATGTGGCAAGGCTCATAACCTTGATCAGGTCGGTTCGATCCCGACACTCGCTACCAATTTCAAAGCCTCGCCATCGTGCGGGGCTTTTTCAATTTCGGCACCCACGCAACCGTCCTTGCCCCGAGCGGACGCGATATGCGCGGAGTGCCGGACCTATCACACAGCCCGATGCGCGGGAACCACGAGACATGAAAATGCCCGAGAAGAATCCCGATACCTGGCTGATAGGCATGGCCTGGCTCAGCCAGAACGCCCCGATGTTCTATGCAGCGCTCCTCTCGTGCTGGATTGCCTTCTTACGCGTCATCTACGGGGGCGGACGCCTGCGACAAGCCTTCCTTGAGTCGTGCCTGTGTGGCGCGATCACAGCCGGGGCATTCCCCTTGCTTGCCTATTTCAATTTGCCGTCAAGCATGGCGGCAGCACTTGGCGCCTTCATTGGCACCCTCGGCATGAAGAAAGTGGCCGCATTGGCCGAGCGATGCACTGACATTCAAATTTCAAGGCGAAAGGGATGAACATGAGAGCGATCGCCGCAGCAATCATCATCGCTCTGGTCGCCATGCTGCTCATTGGCGTCCAGCAGTATCGCGTCACCACCTTGCGCGCCGAAATGCAGATCGAAACCAAGAGCAAGGAAGACGCTATTGCGGCGAACGCCGAAAGCCAGGCGACGATCACCACCCTGCAAGCCGAAGCCAAACGCAACGCTGCCTACAGCGCCGACCTGGCCAAACGCATCAAGGCCAGCGAAGACAAAGC
>Ga0207655_1000538_pt1 | contig 47965 bp, 48 predicted proteins | sample KBSM44metaG_FD_184398 | JGI IMG/M metagenome (GOLD analysis project Ga0207655, IMG submission 184398) | Miscanthus rhizosphere microbial communities from Kellogg Biological Station, Michigan, USA - KBS M4-4 metaG (SPAdes) (version 2) | ecosystem: Host-associated > Plants > Roots > Rhizosphere >...
GAAACCCCCAGTTTACCCGCTGCTTTGGTAAAACTTCGCTCCCTCGCTACCACAAGAAAGATTTGCAGTTCGTTGAAGTTTTCTTTGAGCATCGGCGATTTCCTTATGGAGGCATTCCCTTCATCGCGCACTCATGAAGGGTGTTCATAGACACAATCATTTTAGCCCTATTACTGACAATAATGATAATTGATATTCTGAGCGTATCGAAAATAGGTCCGAACTATCAGAAGGTTTATCATGAAAATACTCGTTGCAGGCGCGACAGGAAGTATTGGTCTTCATGTCGTGAATAGTGCTATTGAAATGGGCCATCAGCCCGTCGCGCTGGTTAGAAATAAGCGCAAAGTAAAACTACTTCCTCGTCGAACAGATATTTTTTACGGCGATGTTTCGCTGCCAGAAACACTCACCGAATTGCCGAAAGATATTGATGCCATCATCTTCACTCTCGGTTCGGATGGTCAGGGTCGTATTGGTGCCCGCGCTATCGATTACGGCGGCGTGCGTAATATTTTACGAATATTCAAGGATACGCCTGTTCGTATTGGCTTAATGACCACGATTGGCGTGACTGAACGGCTCAGCACCTGGAATCAGCGCACTGAGGTTCATGACTGGAAAAGACGTGCCGAGCGTCTGGTCAGGGCCAGCGGTCATCCCTATACCATCGTCAGGCCCGGCTGGTTTGATTACAACAATGATGACGAGCACAGAATCGTGATGCTCCAGGGAGATCGTCGCCATGCGGGAACGCCGGAAGACGGTGTGATATCTCGAGAGCAAATCGCCCAGGTTCTGGTCAGTGCACTGACCAACGATAAGGCAAAAAATAAAACATTCGAGTTGGTGGCTGAACGAGGCGAAGCACAGCAGGATCTTACCCCACTGTTCGCAGACCTAAAGACTGATGATCCACAAAAAAATGATGGCGTTTTAGACATAGACAATATGCCTCTGCGTGAAGAACCTGAGTGCATTATTAACGAGCTGAATTTTCACTCAAAAAATTAACCAATTTAAAATCCTGACAATTTTGTCATATAACGGTCAGTCTAATGACAGCTTAGGTCTGTATATTTGAATATATAGACGGGGGGAGTTTCCCTGATACGAATCCAGTTTTAAACATAGATTTTAAAAGAGGTACTAGATATGAAAGCACTAATTATTACTACATTGGTCATGGGGTTTATTTCAGTGAATGCCGCCTCTGCTGCTCAGGAAATTAACCATGCGGATGGGAAAGAAAAGATCGGTGTCGTCTCAGCCAGCAATGCCTATACGCTTGATGATTTATCGAATGCGCTGTCTCGTAAAGCTGATGAGCAAGGTGCTACATCATTCAAAATTCTGTCTACGACGGGAAAGAACAGGCTACACGGCGTTGCTGAGATCTATAAATAAATCACTCGCATCTCGAAAAAGAGGTGTCACCGCTCTCTTACAATGAGCCTCGATTTATATTCAGAGCAAAAGACGATGGCCTTCGCGGCAATGCTGGCGGACCTTCCCAGCCTTCTCAGTTGCGCCAGGCCAAGCTTCTGGCGCATCAGCAAAAGAAGCAGCTCATTGACGCGTTGATTTATAGAAATCTTACCCAGTATTAATGAATACCACTCATAGTCCCTATCCTCTCGCCTGGGATTATCAGCATTCAAAAACCCGTTAACATATCTATATCTCTTCATGTCCAACGGATCATCATGTTAAATCAACAGACACGAATACAGTCGGCTACAGCTAAAAAAACCGGTCTGTCTTTTTTACTCATTCTCAGCGCTCTGATGGCTGTGACCTCTTTATCAACCGACATTTATCTTCCCGCTATGCCGGTCATGGCAAAAGATTTACAGGGTGATGCAGAGCTGACAATTACAGGGTTCCTGATCGGTTTTTGTATTGCACAACTAATTTGGGGACCGATTAGCGATCGTTATGGGCGCCGTCTACCGCTGTTTATCGGCTTAGGTCTATTCATCATCGGTTCGGTGGGCTGCGCGTTATCAACAGATATTGTGCAAATTGTCTTCTGGCGTGTTTTTCAGGCATTAGGTGCCTGTACCGGCCCGATGCTGGCTCGAGCCATGATCCGCGACCTGTTTAGCCGTACTCGTGCAGCACAAATGCTTTCGACACTCATGATCATCATGGCAATCGCGCCAATTGCCGGGCCACTAATCGGCGGGCAAATGATTAAATTCACTTCGTGGCACGCCATTTTCTGGCTGCTGGCAGTTATCGGAGCATTAATGCTGATGTCTTTATTCTGGTTGCCGGAGACATTACCTGCCGAAAAACGCTCACAAGCCTCCGTTACAAAAGCCTTTCACAACTACTATGCGTTGCTAACCAACGCCAAATACATGCGTTTCACGCTGTGCCTGACGTTCTACTACGTTGCAGCCTACGCCTTTATTACCGGCTCTCCGTTTGTGTACATCACGTACTTTGGCGTAGATCCGCAGCATTATGGTTGGCTGTTTGCGGTAAACATTGTGGGATTGATGGCAGTAAGTATGGTCAACAGACGCCTGGTTCACCGTTATCCATTGGAAACGTTGCTCAGGAATGCCGTATTCATCGCCACTATTGCGGCAATTGTGCTGGCGGTCACAACCGGCCTGGGCGTAGGTGGAATGACCGTAATTGTCGGTGCTGTATTCGTGTTCTTCTCTATGAATGGCATCATCGCAGCAACATCCACGGCTTGCGCACTAGACGCAGTGCCTAATGTGGCTGGCTCCGCATCGGCGCTAATGGGCGCATTACAATACGGCAGCGGCATCATCTCTTCACTGCTTCTTGCTCTGTTCAGTGACGGTACACCATGGACGATGGGCTGGATAATTGCGTTGTTTACAGCAGCCAGCGCCTTGATGGCACTGACCGTTCAGATAAAAAAATAACCACCACACATCCACCACGCTTATGAATTTAACTCATAGCGCCTATTTAAGCAGCGTAATTATCTTTAACCGCAACTTCGTTAATCTGGGTCTATCGCGTGAATACGCAAACGGAAAGTGGCGACAGCTGATGGTCATACCCCAGCCTGCAAGGCTGGGGCTTCATTAGAGGCTAACTAAATATTCTTATCGAAGAAAACGTCTAACTTTTGCAAAGCCTCATCAACATATTTGGGCACCCAATACGTTTCGATATGGGTAGCGCCATCGATCAGGAAGAGTTCTTTGTCCTTCGTACCGGTGGCTTTCGCGAACGCATCTTCAGTCATATAGAGCGTATCCGCTTTTGTACCGGCAATCATCAGCAGCGGTTTATTGATGAGATTGATATGGTCCGTGACGTCAAAGCTCATCAAATCCAGAAGACTGCTGGTGGTGTATTTAAACGTGGAATTCGGGTGCGCATGGGTTTTCCAGTAGTACTCGTAACCCTGGCGATACAAGGCAAAAGGTAATTTAGCAATCTGTTCATCAGTGAGGTTGGCATCGCCGGAGTAAAGCACTTCGCCTCCGGCGGCTTCCTGAGCACGTGCGTCAGAAGCCTGCTGAAGACGCTGCTGGATAGTATCTAGCTGTGAATCCTGCATACCGTTGCGGCGCACAAGGCCTGAATTAAACATGCTGATGGTGGCTATCGATTTAAACCGCTTGTCAGTTTCAGCCGCAACAAGTGAATACCCGCCGCCTCCGCAAATACCCAGTAGACCAAGGCGGGCGGTATCGACACCAGGATACTGGCTAATGTAGTCAGCCATACCGTGGATATCCTCAATGCGATTAGCGGGTTTATCCACGCTGCGCGGCATCCCACCGCTAGCGCCCTGATACGCCGCATCGGCGGTAATCGTGATGTAGCCCTGCTCGGCAAGACGCTGAGCATACAACCCGGCGACCTGTTCTTTTACGCCGCCATTGGGATGTGCAACCACCACGGCCGGGTATTTTTTGGCGGGATCGTAGTTAGCAGGGGTATAGACATTCGCAGCAATCTGGATGCCATGCAGATCGTATTTCACTGGGTGAATGTTGACCTTACCTTTGACGTTCTCGGTGATGGCACCGTCATAAACGAGTGTGAAGGAATTTTTTTTGTAATCAGCCGCATTGACTGAGGTCACCCCAGCCATTGCCGTGAGTAGCATTGCACTGATAAGCGTGAATTTCATGGTCTCTCCCGATGAGTGTCGGCCTGGTTATTCAGGCTCGCGGAATCAAATTTGCAGGCTCAGATTAGGCGGAGAGGGCTGTCAGCACCGTGACAGAAAAATAACATTTTTGTCAGGAAACGGACTGGGATGGATAAATGTTTCTGACAGCGCTGTCAGGTAACCGTCAGCTTTATGTTGGCAATCAGAAGGCAGAATGGTCTCGCTTAAATGAGATTCACGTTCAATTTTCTGAGAAAGGAGCGATCAATGAAAAGCCAGAATGACCCAACAATGCCAGAGCGACGCAAGCTATTAGTCGCCGGAGCGGGCATTGCCGCCGCCTCACTGATTCCGCACGTATCAGCGGCGAGCCAATCATCTCAGGTAGATTCATCCAGACAAACCCGCCAACGCAATGCTGCTCCAGGCAATCGTAAGCTCGGGCAACTGGAGGTTTCTGCCGTCGGTCTGGGCGTACAGAACATGAGCCGCAAATACGACACGTCCGTTCCCTGGCGTCCCGAGATGATCAATATCATCCACCGGGCATTTGATGAAGGGGTAACGTTCTTCGACGCCGCTGAAGCCTACGGCCCGTTTGAAGTTGAAAAAATTCTCGGTGAAGGCGTCGCCCCGTTCAGGGACAAAATCGTTATCGCCACTAAGTTTGGCTGGAACATTGACCAACAAACGGGTAAGCGTCTGCCGGGCCTTAACAGCAGGCCGGAGCATATAAAGCAAGTCGTCGAGAACATGCTCAAACGCCTGCGTACCGATCGTATCGACTTACTGTATCAACACCGTGTTGATCCGCAGATCCCAATCGAAGATGTCGCCGGCGCGGTGAAAGATTTAATGGATCAAGGGAAAGTCCTGCACTGGGGGCTGTCTGAAATGGGCATCAACACATTGAGACGCGCCCATGCAGCATTACCCGTGACCGCCGTACAAAGTGAATACTCCATGCTCTGGCGCGGCCCTGAAAAGCAGGTCCTTCCGGTGTGTGAAGAGCTGGGCATTGGCTTTGTGCCATGGAGCCCACTCGGCGTGCAGTTTTTAACGGGCTGGATTGATGAGAATACCCGGTTTGCTACCGGTGATTTTCGTGCAACAGAAACGCGTTTCTCGCCTGAAAATCTGCCACACAACTTACAGCTGGTTGAACTACTGAAATCCTGGGCAATAAGAAAAAATGCCGCCCCGGGACAAATTGCGCTGGCATGGCTCCTGGCGCGTAAACCCTGGATTGTTCCCATCCCTGGCACCACCAATAAAGACCATATGCTGCAAAACACTGCGGCTACCGGTGTGTCACTGACTCTCGCCGAGATGACCGAACTCACCCGCTCATTGGATACCATCACTATCCTGGGGCAACGTCTGCCGGATGCCGTGCAGGTTTATTCCGATGTTGAAGCACCGATGAAAAGTTAAGAGGAAATCCCGTTATGCGCCTGTTGTTAGTCGAAGATGAAGAAAAAACGTCAACCTATCTCAACCGTGCGTTGAGCGAGTCTGGATTTACGGTAGATGTCTCTGCAGATGGCGCGGAAGGTCTTCATTACGCGCTAGAGTTCGACTACGACGCGATAATACTGGATGTGATGCTGCCGGGGATGGATGGCTACCGGGTACTTGAAGGTGTGCGAGCAGCTAAACAGACGCCGGTGCTGATGCTCTCGGCACGCGGCTCGGTCGACGAGCGAGTTAAAGGGCTTCGTCTTGGCGCGGATGATTATCTGCCCAAGCCCTTTTCGCTTATTGAACTGGTGGCGCGTATTCAGGCACTGGTGCGTCGTCGCGCTACGGATGGCGCAGACATTACCCAACTGCAAATTCACGATCTGCATCTCGACCTGCTGGCTCGCCGGGTATTTCGCGCCGGAACACGGCTGGAGCTGACCGCGAAAGAGTTTTCCCTGTTGAGCCTTCTTGCCCGACACCAAGGAGAGATTCTGTCAAAGATGATGATAGCTGAGCAGATATGGGACATGAATTTTGACAGCGACGCCAACGTGGTTGAAGTGGCCATTAAACGACTTCGAGCCAAAGTGGATGCGCCGTTCGATATCAAGCTATTACATACCGTTCGTGGCATGGGGTATGTCCTCGAAGTCCGGTCCGAATAAATGAAGGGGATAAGCATGCCTAAACGTTCCATCTCCGTTCATCTAGCGCTGATGTTTGCCTTATCCGCGCTGCTGATTGTGTCCGTTATCGGTATCCTGCTCAGAAGCTCCTTGCATGACTCTTTGCAAAAGCAGATGCACAACGAACTGTTGTTCCGCGAATCATTAATGAGCCCGTGGATCACTGCACGAACGTCGGCTGACGGCTGGTCAACGCTTGCCAATAAATTTACCGTATTAACCAATTCTGAAGGTGAGCGCGTTCGCTACTGGATAGTGAGCGATAACCCGCGCTTTAGCATGGGGGGAACACCACCTGTGGGGGTTCAGTGGTCTTCTTTGCAGGAGGGCTTTAATAAAGTACCCGGCGCATCGGAAGGCGCATGCTCACTGTTTCTGTTAGTGAAAAAGATCCCCGCCAACGGTGACAGACCTGAGCTGCGCTATATTGTTGCCATCGACTCCACGCCATATATGGGCACACTGAATGCCTTCACCCGGACGTTGCTAATCATAGCCGCACTGGGCGTCGTGATTGTCGCCTTGCTGGGATACATCGTATCAAGGATCGGTCTTCGTCCCGTAGAAGCACTCAGTAAAGAGGCCCAGCATCTCGCGCCGGGAGACCATAGTCAGCGCCTGAATACCCACGCATTGCCCGAAGAACTACAGCAACTGGCATCATCATTTAATGGCGTGTTAGCACGTCAGGAAATCGCCTGGCGGCAGCTCGAAAGCTTTAATGCCGATGTTGCGCATGAACTCCGTACCCCACTGACTAACCTGATTGGTCAGACGCAGTTAGGGCTATCACGCCGACGCTCACAGGATGAACTGGAAGAGTTATTGGGCTCTAACCTGGAAGAACTGGAACGCATGACGTCTATCGTTAACGACATGCTGTTCCTGTCTCATGCTCACGCGGGCGAACATGCTTCCCAGCTTACCCAGGTGTCCCTGCGAGAAGAAACCCTGAAAACAGCGGAGTATGTTGAACCCTCATTTGCGGAAAAACAGCTTTCTCTGGATGTGGAGGGGGACGTCACCGCGCATATTGACCGGCGGCTGTTCCACCGCTCACTGGCTAATTTACTGGAAAACAGCGCAAGACACTCCCCCTCCAACAGCACGATTACGGTGCGCTTAAGCGAAAAAGGTCATCAGGCCTGTGTTGAAGTTTCAAACCCGGGCGATCCGATAGCACCAGAGCACTTAAACCGGCTTTTCGAGCGCTTTTATCGCGTTGACACCTCCCGGGCCAGGAGTGATACCCATCATGGGCTGGGCCTGTCGATTGTACGCGCCGTCGCCATTATGCACCGGGGAGATGTCTTTGCCCGTAGTGAAAGTGGCATCAATACTTTCGGCCTCACCTTTGCGATACAAGCGGATAAAGCGGCGGGCAATGCTCAATCCGACGCTGAACCGGGACCAGGGTTAACTGACAGAATTGTCAGGGGGGCGTCAGCCTGACGTCATCATACTCTCGATAAAATCATCGCAGGCAATCCCCTCTTCATTGATAAGGACGCTTTGCATGATTAGACATTTACGTTACCTCGGGCTGTTACTGCCCCTCTTCACATTTTCATCCTGGGCAGCGGAGCAAAATCCCGCTGTCCATATCGCCCCCGCAGGAAGTCAGAATGCGGTGTTCGGGCCCGCCGAGAACTTTACCGGTCGCGTCAGGGTTGATCCTCTCTTCAAACCGGATAACGACATCCCTGTTTCCGGGGCTTATGTCACGTTTGAACCCGGTGCGCGTTCCGCCTGGCATACGCATCCGGCAGGCCAGCGGCTAGTTGTAACCTCGGGTGTTGGGCTCACCCAACAAGAAGGCCAGCCGGTGCAGGTTATCCGCGCCGGTGACGTTGTCTCTTGCCCGGCGGGCGTTAAACACTGGCACGGGGCGGCACCCGGCAGCGCGATGACGCATCTGGCGGTAACCGGGATTGTGGATGGCAAAAGCGTTAACTGGATGGAGAAAGTGACAGATGAACAATACCACTCCCATTAAAGCATTGGCGGCAGCGGTACTGCTGACCTTTGGTTTTGGTCTCACGGCACATGCTGCACCCGGCAACAAAGGAGCCTCAGAAATGAACCTCGAACAAACGGTTTCAGATACGCTGTCAGCCCGCCAGCAGGCCATCCCGTTGATTGCGGCATCGATGGCCAGCAGTCAGATGGATAAGCTGAATGCAGCCCTGAATCAGGGGCTTGACGCCGGGCTCACGATAAACGAAACCAAAGAGATTCTCGTCCAGCTTTATGCCTATACGGGATTCCCCCGTAGCCTGAATGCACTTAGCGAACTGATGAAGGTCGTCGAAGCACGTAAACAACGTGGTATCAAAGACGTTGAGGGTAAAGAGCCGGTTGCCCCAATCCCTGTCGGGGATGAACTTCGCCGTGTCGGTACCGCAAACCAGACAAAAATCTCAGGCGCTCCCGTCCAGGGCCCGCTGTTTGATTTTGCCCCAGTGATTAACCAGTACCTGCAAACGCATCTGTTTGGCGATATTTTCGCCCGCGATAACCTCGACTGGCAAAGCCGCGAGCTGGCAACGGTTGGCGCATTAGCGGCCACACCAGGCGTGGAATCACAGCTGCTGTCGCATACGCGAGCCAGCATGCGGGTCGGCCTGACGGCAGCGCAGTTGCGCCAACTGGCACAGGTGCTGCGCGAACATGGCGAAAGTGATGCAGCAACGCGAGCTGAAAAGGCGCTACAGCAGGCACTCGCAAACCATTAGGAGTAGTTGGCTATGGAGCATGATCCCACTCGCCGAATGTTGATCACCGCGCTTGCCGGACTGACGCTGGCGAACGTTTCTTTGGCATCGGCTGCGACCGGAAACGCCAACGTGCAGGGTAAAAGCCGAATTCTGGTGGCGTACTTTTCCCGCAGTGGAAATACACGGGTCATTGCGGGCGTGATTCACCGTAGCCTCAACACCGACCTATTTGAAATCGAACCGGCAACGCCTTATCCGGACGACTATTTCCAGACCGTAGAGCAGGCAAAAAATGAGCGTGAGCGAGGAGTCAAACCCGCATTAAAAAATAGCGTCGCAGATATCTCACGCTACGAGACAGTTTATTTAGGGTTTCCGATCTGGGGGACCAGCGTGCCGCCTGTCGTGCAAGCATTTCTCAGCAGCCACAACCTTGCGGGCAAATTACTCATCCCCTTTATGACTCACGGCGGCTACGGTAAAGGAGACAGCGACGACATCCTTACCCGCCTCGCCCCAATTGCACGTCGGGAAAAACCGCTGGTTATTGAATGCGACCAGGAGCGAAGAACCACTGAAACGGTCACCAGCTGGTTAGAGACAACACGCAGTTAATCGTCCGCATTCATGAGTCTGCCAAATAAGGGCAATCAGGGGTGCTAAATAATTAACGCTGACAACTCAGATATGATTGAACGGCAAACATAACAGAGGATGTAATCTTGAAGACAATCTTAAAAACGCTGGCCATCTGCGTCATGGCGGGTGGCATGGTGGCTCAGTCGGTCTATGCCGAGCCGCTGGTCATTCAGGAACAGGGAAGCTTTTCTGCTGGTGGCACTATCATCACCGCGCCTGGAACATTTGACGCGAAAAAGCCGCTGGATTCTGCTGGCCAAACCTACCATGGCGATCATGCGTCTGTGTTCTACCAAATCCCGGAGAATCCGCATAAATACCCTATCGTCATGCTGCACGGCGCAGGTCAGTTCTCCCGTACCTGGGAAAGCACCCCGGATGGTCGTGAAGGTTTCCAGAACATATTCCTGCGTCGTGGATTCTCAACTTATCTTGTCGATCAGCCACGTCGGGGCAGCGCCGGGCGCACGACGGTAGAAGGTACGGTTACGCCTAAACCGGATGAACAGATGTGGTTCAACCAGTTCCGCGTTGGCGTTTGGCCAGAGTATTTTAAAGGCGTTCAGTTCTCTCACGACAAAGAAGCACTGAATCAGTATTTTCGTCAGATGACCCCAAATACCGGGCCGTTTGATATCAATGTCATCTCTGATGCGATGTCCGCCGTCGTGGATAAATCCGGCCCGGCAATCCTCTTCACCCACTCTCAGGGTGGCGGACCAGGCTGGTACACGGCGATGAAAAACAACAAGGTCAAAGCCATTGTCGCCTTTGAGCCTGGCAGCAGCTTTGTCTTCCCGGAAAAAGAACTCCCTGCCCCTCTGCCAAGCGCTTTCGACACGCTTAAGGGCGAGCCTGTGCCAATGGCGCAGTTTATGGCACTGACCAAAATCCCGATTCTGATTATTTACGGCGATAACATACCGGATAAACCTGTCGCCATGCCCGCACAGGACAGCTGGCGCGTAAGACTGGCAATGGCTCGGGAGTGGCGTGACGTGGTGAACAAGCATGGCGGTGATGTGACGGTGACGCACCTGCCCGAAGTGGGCATCAAAGGGAATACTCATTTCCCGTTTTCTGATTTAAATAATGTGCAGATTGCTGATTTGGTGAGTAAATTCCTGAAGGAAAAAGATCTGCAATAGGACGAACCGGTATTGAGCCTTCATTAATGAGGGCTTAGTTTTATCAAAAATGAAATGGGAACGTGGTGGCCTGACTTGAGCTAAAAGCGGGTGCTGGATTGCCGTGTGTTCTTTAAATATGAATGGTTAGTTTTGCAGGGATACTTACAGGAACATTACTCACAATAGAAAGCAGACTTGAGATAGGGATACCAAACCCGACTGGTAAGGTCGGGCTTGTTTATCTGAAGCTCTGGACGTAGAGCAGATCCCATATTAGACTAAAACTCCATATTGAATCATCATATAAATGCAAATTGGAACATCGTTGTGAAGCTATTGTTGGCGATAAGATTAGTATGTACCCTTTTAAAAAGGTGGTTTATGTGAAGACGAAAAGTGCTGCACCTACAACCGTACGAGAAATGTTGTCATTAGAATTTTTAAAGTCATTAGGAATGTCAGCGTATGAATTATCTAATAAAATAGATATTTCTTATGAAAGAATGGTTAATATTCTGAAAAGTGAATCTTCAATAACAGAGAAGGCATGTTTATCTCTTTCAGATAGATTTAATAAGGATATTTATTTTTGGTGGAATCCACATAAGAACCATAATAATTGGATGCACTCTAAATTCATTTCTTTACGAGAATAGAAATAATGCGCAGGGTATTTAACTTATTATCATTTAGGATAATAACGAGTGAAATCTGCGCATGTAAGATATTCCATTTATTAATATCTTATCGTTCCATTCAGTAACCCCTGGCAGATTCTATCTTCACGAATTATTATATCTCGTGTCGTTTGGTAAAATTTAGGCTCACCTTGATTCCATTGTAATAATAGGTTATGGAGCTTTCTCAAGTTTCTTTCACGTGCGCAATTGTTAAAGTGAAACAGCAATTTTCTTCTGGCGTTATTTAGCCTGCTGCAGTTTAAATTTAGAACTTCTATTGTTTTAGTTACAATACTTAATGTTTCTGCAGCAGGTTTACCATCTATACTAATAGTATTACAGTATGATTCATTAGGTAGCAACTTACCTGTAACTTTCTCGAAAGTAAAAAAATTGTGTGCATCCGGAAACGTTAAAGGTAACAGAATTTTGCCTGTCCAGTCTTTGTCAGTAATTTTATTTTTGTCTTCATAGTGTGACTTATATGAATCACAACTTAGGTTAGCTGGTAATTCGAAATCATCACCTGTATTTGTACCTCCTAGGCATACAGCTAAGAGATTAGACCACTCTAAATGCCAGTTACTTCCACCAGGGAGCGAACCAGATTTAGATTTGAAATGCTCTACTTTTATTTCATGTTCATTTTCTCGTTCTAAATCTATCTCACAATACGCACAAAGGTACATTTGATCATTGCAAATGTGTTGCTTTAGCCTCTTATATAAAACGCCTTGTTCATGATTCCTAAATTCATCCCAAGTTCCATTTGGATTTTGAGCCTTAAAATTAATAAAGAATTGATCTTCAGCGGTTTTATTGATCCTTTTCAAAATCATCCTCCCAAATTCTTTTTTCAATTTCAAGCTTTAACTCAACTAAGGTTTCATCATCCGGACCGAAATGTTGGGATAAAGTAGCACCTAACTTTCTTGCATCTTCACTAGCATATTTTTCTGAAAATACTAAATTTTTATATTCCTGTAAGAGCTTTGTGTACTTATCTTCTGGCGGCCTTTGAGCAACTTCGAACAAGTTCTCCAAGACCCAAGAAGATATTGCTCCTCTAACTCCTTTCGGTGCCTTAAATTTTTGGCTATTCTTTAACAACCATATATTTTGACTATCAATAGTATGACAAACTTGTGGACTATGAGTTGTGACTATAAATTGAATGTTCTTAAACGTTTTCTCAAGTCGAAGAATAATATTTTGCTGCCATGATGGATGTAAGTGGAGGTCTATTTCATCGATTAATACAACTCCAGTACCGTCCAAAGGGTTAACACTATTAGGGTTTAACAATGTCAATCTACGAGCTATATCAGCAATTAATGCTAAAATGGTTTTTTCACCTTGAGATAATTGCAGAACACTTAAGGAAACATTATTTTTATCCACTATTAGATCAAGAGGCGCCCTTTGAAGTTTAAGGTTGCTAAAGCCAGGAAGGAAAGAATACATTGCATCTTCAACAGTGTGTAATGTTTTACTATTGACTGAATAATAGCTATTTAATTTCTCTTTTAAAACCTTCAGAGAGTTTTGGTGATCTTCTAACAATTTTTTAGTAGTCTCAGAGTTTTTATTTTCTGCCAGAAGAGCTTTCAGTAATGGATTGTCTAAGTCTTTTTCTTTAGCACGAATCTCTGCTCTTAATGCTGTTATATCAGCGTTGTCAGAGTTTTCAATTTCTATTAATTCTTTAAACCATCTGAAGAATAATTTGAAATCAGCCTTTCCTGTCAGGCTCTTATTATATGCTTTGAATTTATCCCAGATTTGAGCTTCTTTAATTTCTTCTGAATTTTCTATATCTCTAGTAGAAACGTCATTAGCCCTTTCAACTGTATACATTGCAATTAATGGAAATGAAACATTTGGATTGATTGAATGGGCTGTTTTGAAAATGTTTCCTAACTCATTGATACCGCTATAGTTACTTTTTGCTTTATCCTCATAACCTGGTTCAGTTGTAGCTATGATCATAGGAAAACGTATTCCCATATAGTCGTAATTTATAGCGATCGATGCATAGTTTTGTCCTTTTCTTAACTCATGTTTTTCGATACCATCGCCATTATGCGAGCGAGTAGATAATCTCGAGGATAGATGTGTCAGCCCCTTCTGGATTGCATCGAGAATCGTCGACTTCCCACAGCCATTATTTCCTACTAAAATTGTAGAGTTTTTTTTCATGGAAAAATCCATTATTAGGGACTCAAACCCTTTATAGTTTTCCAAATGAATATCAGCAACTCTCAGTTGACCACCTTCTAACTGTTTAGCTGACAATTCTTTGAAGTAATCAGACTTTTTTTCATCTGGCTCAACTCCGTACTCTTTCGAGCCAAATACTTTATAAAGCTGATACGAAGAAGCAAAATCGCCGCTTTCCGATTTTTTAATTAGTTTAGTTATTCTACTCGGTAAGTTCTGTTCCATTTATCCTCCTTCAGAATATTTCTTGATAGACTTGATGGTTGATTCTCCATATTTTTTCTCAAGTCTTTCAATAAAAGTAGGCTCAATATTATAAGAAAAACCGATTAAGCCTCTAAGATGATTAATATCTACATTCGAAAGCTTGCCCTCTTTAAATTTAAATACTAAAGAAGTAATATATCGTTTCCTTTCCCTTCCTAGTGATAATTTATTATTATTAGTTAACGTCACTCCCGTGACATGGCGATTATGTGCTTTAGAAGAATATACGATCTTGTTATTATTAATAATAATCCGCGTGCCAAAAAAAAGAATTAATGTTGTTTTTACTTTTTGATGAGCCAACCCTAAAACATCTCTTTCATTTGTTGAAAAAGTTAAGTCGTCAGCATATCTTGAGTAATTTATTTTATTTTCTTTGCAAAAGGAACTTATCTCCTCATCGAAGCTGCTCATAACAACATTCGAGATAAAAGGGGAGCTTGGTGCTCCTACGCTTAAAACTAATGCACCATTTTTTCTTTTTGATCTATTCCAGAAACAAAATTGTTTTAATATATTTTTATTGTCATCTGTAATATCTAAATGTTGTCTAGCTAATGCCTTGAATAAAATTTCAGGTGTTATTTTGTTAAAAAAATTGACTAAATCTAACTTTAATAAAAAAACTGAGTTCTGATGTATTTTAGCGTTATGTAATATATTTTTTCCATCAACATACGCTGTAGCTGCATCGTGAATATGCGCATGTTGTTTCAGTATTTCAATTATATCCCTTTGTATTGCTTTTACCCGTGACGTAGGTTGAGCTATGATACGATAGCCGATAGTACGCTTTGGAATTTTGTATACTTTGTAGTGTGTCGCTGGTCTTGATTTTAAAAGCGCGTCAAAATCGGGGTAAGCTTTTTGAAGTGTCGTTTCAATGTCGATGCTCATAACCAGCTTGTTCCGTTTACCAGTCAGTAACTAGTACCAAGAGATGAACAAGTAACTCTAAGTTCCCTGTCCATCCCGAGGTCTAGGCTCTTTACTTGAAGCCGCGGAACAAACTTTTTGATCCGCAACCTGCTGGATTGCGGCTCAAAAAGTTTGTTCCGCAACTGTAAATGTAATCAATAAATTAGAGTTTGGCGCAACGCCCAACTAGATTTGACCAATCAGGTACTAAATCCATAATACGCTAAAGAGCATTGCTATCTTACGCCTTCTTCCACGAAATTTCAAATATGGGACGTAATTGAACTCATACAAGCTTTCGCTTTTTAGTGCTAAATCAAACAATTCTTGTTGCCACAACTACAACGCGCAAAAATGCACATTAGTATTGAACAAAGCAAAACACTGCAATTGTAACTCAATGATTTTACGAAAAATGATGGTGCCGATAATAGGAGTCGAACCTACGACCTTCGCATTACGAATGCGCTGCTCTACCAACTGAGCTATATCGGCCCTGCAAGACGTGTTCACGAGCGTGAATCACGGGACAAAAGGTTAAAACTAACAGGGCGATGCGTCAATAGTCTGATGAATCAAGTGCCTACTTTTGCATCGCCCATTATCAATTACGCACGAATGGTATCTTCGCCGAAGCCAATCCACTTGTAGGTGGTCAGTGCTTCCAGGCCCATTGGGCCGCGCGCATGCAGTTTCTGCGTGCTGACCGCCACTTCTGCGCCGAGGCCGAATTGGCCGCCGTCGGTAAAGCGCGTTGAGGCGTTGACGTATACCGCAGAGGAATCCACTTCGTTGATGAAGCGGTTGGCATTGCTCAGGGTGCGGGTGAGAATAGCGTCGGAATGCTGGGTGCCGTGGGCGCGGATATGCGCGATAGCACCATCCATATCCGGCACGATAACCACATTGAGATCCAGTGACAGAAACTCGTTGTCCAGTTCTTCTGGCTTAAGAGCTACCAGCTTCGCCGGGCCTTTCAGCTCGCGCATGACCGTTTCGTCGCCGTGCAGCGTCACGCCGCTTTCTGCCATCTGCTGACTTAATGCCGGCAGGAAGCTTCCAGCAATATCCTGATGCACCAGCAGCGTTTCAACGGTGTTACAGGTACTAGGGCGCTGGGTTTTGGCGTTGACGAGAATTTTCAGCGCCGGAGCAATCTCGGCGGAATCATCCACGTAAATATGACACACACCGATACCGCCGGTAATTACCGGGATCGTCGATTGTTCACGGCACAGCTTGTGCAGCCCTGCACCACCGCGTGGGATCAGCATGTCGATGTATTTGTCCATGCGCAGCATTTCACTGACCAGCGTGCGGTCAGGATTTTCAATCGCCTGAACCGCGGCTTCTGGCAAGCCACACTCTTTTAACGCGCGCTGGATAACGCCAACCGTGGCAGCGTTGGTGCGATAAGTCTCTTTGCCACCACGCAGGATTGCTGCATTGCCGGTTTTCAGGCACAGAGCGGCCACATCGACGGTGACGTTTGGTCGCGCTTCGTAAATCACACCAATGACGCCCAGCGGGACGCGTCGACGTTCGATACGCAGGCCGCTATCGAGCAGCCCGCCGTCAATCACCTGACCAACGGGATCCGCCAACGTGCAGACCTGGCGGACATCGTTAGCAATCGCCGTGAGGCGTGCCGGCGTCAATGCCAGACGGTCGAGCATCGCTTCGCTCAGGCCGCTTTCACGTGCCTGGGTCAAATCGTCGGCGTTGGCGCGCAGAATTTCATCGCTGTGAGATTCCAGATAATCAGCAATAGTTTCCAGAACCCGATTTTTTTCACGGCTGGATAGCAGCGCGAGTTTGTAAGAGGCCTGCTTTGCCGCAATGCCCATTTGTTCCAGCATGTTGAACTCCTTAGCGGGTAATCATGTCGTCGCGGTGAACGGCAACCGGGCCATATTCATAGCCGAGGATGTCTGCAATCTCTTGCGAGTGGTGTCCGGCAATCAGACGCAATGCATCGCTGTTGTAACGGCTTACGCCATGCGCAATATCACGACCTTCCAGATTACGAATGCGGATCACTTCACCACGGGAGAAGTTGCCTGTCACGTTTTTAATGCCTTTTGGAAGTAATGAACTCCCCCGCTCCAGAATCGCGCCGGTGGCACCGGCATCAACAATCAATTCACCTGCCGGTGGTGCGCCAAAGATCCAGCGTTTACGGTTTTCCAGCGGCGTGTCCTGCGCATGAAAGCGCGTGCCGACGGAGATGTTCGCCATGACGTCGCCAATCACGCCCGGCAGGCTGCCTGCGGCGATGATGGTGTCGATACCAGCACGGCAGGCAACATCTGCGGCTTGCAGTTTGGTGCCCATGCCGCCGGTACCGAGCCCGGAAACGCTATCGCCGGCAACGGCGCGCAGTTCATCATCAATGCCAAAGACATCTTTGATCAGTTCAGCGTCAGGATTGCTGCGCGGGTCAGCGGTGAACAGACCTTGCTGGTCGGTCAGCAGCAGCAGTTTGTCAGCGCCCGCCAGAATCGCGGCCAGCGCAGAAAGGTTATCGTTATCACCGACTTTAATTTCGGTGGTGGCGACGGCGTCATTTTCATTGATGACCGGAACGATGTTGTTATCCAGCAGCGCGCGCATGGTGTCGCGGGCGTTAAGGAAACGTTCACGGTCTTCCATGTCGGCGCGCGTTAACAGCATCTGGCCGATGTGAATACCGTAAATTGAAAACAGCTGTTCCCACAGTTGAATCAAGCGGCTTTGGCCGACGGCGGCCAACAGTTGTTTAGAGGCGATAGTCGCGGGCAGTTCGGGGTAACCCAGGTGCTCACGCCCGGCGGCAATGGCGCCTGACGTCACAATAACAATTCGATGCCCAGCCGCATGAAGCTGGGCGCACTGGCGAACCAGTTCCACAATGTGCGCGCGGTTCAGGCGGCGCGATCCGCCCGTTAAAACACTGGTGCCCAGTTTGACCACCAGCGTCTGACTATCACTCATGATTCTCTGCCGTTAAAAAGGAAAAAAGATACCAAACCAACGTTGTAACAGGAGTCAGGCCGCTTGCCAACTGCCAGCATTGAAAGCAGGGATTTTGTTGCGCGGGATCAGGCAGCCTAGTGAGGATTGTTGACAGTTTTATGACAGAAAAAATTAATCATACATTTTTATAATTAATCGAACATTGTCATAAATTTTTAACATGTGCGGGATAAAAACGTTCCTGTTTTTTCACAGTGGTCTTTCACAGCAATTTAAAACATAAAAACCGGGAACGAGAAATGCAAAAAACAACGCTGGCATTAACGATGATGGGTATTATTGCGTCTTCTTCAGCAATGGCCGCCGAAGTTTATAACAAAGATGGTAATAAGCTGGATGTGTACGGCAAAGTGAAAGCCATGCATTACATGAGTGATGATTCCGGCTCCGATGGCGATAAAACATACATTCGTTTCGGTTTTAAAGGCGAAACCCAAATTAACGATCAGTTGACCGGTTATGGTCGCTGGGAATCTGAATTCTCCGGCAATAACGATGAAAGCAACTCTTCACAGAAAACACGTCTGGCTTTTGCGGGTCTGAAATTAAAACAGTTCGGTTCGTTTGACTATGGTCGTAACCTGGGTGCGCTGTACGACGTCGAAGCCTGGACCGATATGTTCCCGGAATTCGGCGGTGAAGCCACAGCGAAAACCGATAACTTTATGACCAAACGTTCCAGCGGGCTGGCAACTTACCGTAATACCGATTTCTTCGGCGTGGTCGACGGGCTGGATTTAACCCTGCAATACCAGGGTAAAAATGACCGCAGCACCTATGCTACCGCCAACGGTGACGGTTTCGGTACTTCCCTGACCTATGATTTCGGCGGCAGCGACTTCGCCATGAGCGCGGCATACACCAACTCTGACCGTACTGATATCCAACAGGCTAAATCCCTGTCACAGGGCGGAAAAAATGCAGAGTCCTGGGGTACGGGCCTGAAATACGACGCCAATAATATTTACCTGGCGATGATCTATACCGAAACGCGCAATATGACGCCGGTAAAAGGCTTGGTTTCAGCGGATCAAGGTTTTGCTAATAAAGCGCAGAACTTCGAAGCCGTGGCGCAATATCAGTTTGATTTTGGCCTGCGTCCATCCCTGGGTTATGTCCAGATGAAAGGTAAAAACCTGGATAACGGCATTGGCGACCAGGATCTGATGAAATATGTGGATGTCGGCGCGACCTACTATTTCAACAAAAATATGTCCGCATTTGTCGATTATAAAATTAACCTGATTGATGAGGATGACGTGACTAAGCGTCTGGCTATTATGACCGACGATGTGGTTGCAGTGGGTATGACTTACCAGTTCTAATCGCGTCTCCAAAAATAAGATGGCCGGATAAGGTATTACACCCTATCCGGCCATTTGCGTTTTATTGCCCGATGGCACTTCGCTTATCGAGCCTACCTATTGTAATAGCCAATAGAAAGGCCAGCACGTTGGCTGGCCTTGTTATCGGGATGATTTACGCGGTACGTTTTAACGCTTCGTTGGCAAAGCCTTTCGCCGGTTCAAGTCCCAACTCTAACGTCTTCAGCAGATCTTTCACGCGACCATGGAAACCCTGCAATGTTAACTCCAGACGTTCCACCACCTCGGGGTCTTTGATATCCACTTCCTGCCATACCCCTTCCTTGTCAAACAGTCCGAACTGGTAGCTGTAGGTGAAGCATTTTTCATGTGCTTCCATCTCCATCCACCAGCCCCAGAACTCACGCTTCTCCGGTGCAGGCTTTACATTCACGCAAACGGCCAGGCAGTCGAAAAAAAATCGGTTCTCTTCGCACTGTTCTTCGCGGATATAGGGGCCAAGCGCAGCGAACTTCTTAATCAATCTACTCTTCGGGTGTCCACTCGGTAACGTCATTGCGATCTCCTTTAGTGATGCAACTGTTTTACCAAATCAATAGAATTTATCAATATATTAACAAAATCTATTGTTGATCCACGCGGCAATTTCTTTCAGTGCCTTGTCAAAGTTGCGATACACCGGGTTAAACGGGATCGACAGTAGTTTCCCCTGCGAAGATGACGAGACGATTAAACGCGACTCTTCTTCCGGGCTGAATGGATCGTTATCCCAGAATCCCGAAAGCATTGGCGTTGGGCAGCGACGGCCCAGTAACCCTTGGGTTTTCAGCGAGTAGCGGTTTAGTTCCACACGTAGCGCTTCGTCGGAGGCGTCGTGCATTCCCAGACGGGAGGCCAGCACATCAAGATACATTTCCGGGACGCGCCCCTGATGCAGTGGGTCACTCAATAATCCATGTACGACTGGGCCCAAACAGGCGACCGCTTTCAGATTCTGTGCTTCCAGATAAGCCAGGCGCACGGCAACGTTGGCGCCAAAGCGGAAACCAAAGGCCGCCACGCGCGTATGGTCGACCCATGGGATATTCGGCAGCGCGCGGATAACGTGCTGATGTAGCAGACTGGAGTCCTGCGTCAGCTTCCATTTTGAAGAGAAGCCGATAGAGGGCATATCCACGGTCAACATCGCGATGCCAAGCGGTGCAAAGTAGTGTTCATACAGGCTGTAGTAATCCGTCTGTAAGCCATCAAGACCCCCGCACATCAGCACCGTTGGGAACGGGCCGTCGCCTTTCGGCATATGCAGGAAGCCGGTAATAGGCGCACCACCGGGGATGGTAAACTCCAGTTCACGCATTTCGCCCGGCAAACGCTTCGCCGCTTCCTGATAAGCACGGTTTCCAAGCGCCTGTGCCTGTTCTGCAAGCTCATCGCCCTTCAGGTGTGGGTAGGCCGCAATGCTATACAGGTTGGACGCGTGCAGCCAGTGGCGGCCGCTGAGCGTTTCGTCCGATTCTTGCATGGCTTTCTGCTGCCAGACCATGGCTTGCGTTGACCATTCGTAAATCCAGTTCCCGCCACGGTAGCCCACGACGGTATCAAACAGCTCTTCGTCAGTACGTTCGGCCTTGCTCATGACAATCCGTGCCTGGACGTCGAGGATCTCCTGAGGCGTCACGCCTCGCCAGATCCACATCAAGCGGTTGATCATGCGGTACCAGTGCGGAACGTTCGCACCGCTCAGCGCGGACTGCATACTGGCAGTGTTACCGGTGTTGAACCGACGCACCAGCGTGGATGTTTCGGGGTGTTTAAAACGCGGCTTGAATAGCGTTTCGCTGAGATTGGCTTCTGGCATCACAAAACCTCCATGGATACGATCTTAGGACTATTGTAACGCGTGGGGCGTTAAAAAGAACAACGCCCGGCATAACCGGGCGTTGGGAGCGCATTTAATGACTGAATTAACGCCCGGAGATTGGTGGTACGAATACCACGCCCATATCCCAGGGTTGTTCAATCCAGGTATCCTGCGGGATATCAACAACATAATCGTTGACCAGTGGGCGACCCGCTGGTTTCGCGAAGATGGTGACGAAATGCGCTTTTGGGTACATTTCACGAATCGCAACGGCAGTGCCGCCGGTATCGACCAGATCGTCGATAACAATAAAGCCTTCGCCATCGCCTTCCGCGCGCTTAAGAACTTTCAGTTCACGCTGGTTGTCGTGGTCATAGCTGGAGATGCATACGGTGTCGACATGACGAATGCCCAGTTCACGTGCCAGCAGTGCAGCCGGTACCAAACCACCACGGCTAACGGCAATAATGCCTTTCCATTGTTCAGAAGGCATCAGACGTGCAGCGAGCTTGCGCGCGTGAATCTGCAACATGTCCCAAGTGACGACGTATTTTTCGCTCATGTGAAAGTGTCCCAGCCTGTGTTATACGGCTTAAAAAGTGTTCAAGGGGGAAATGGGTTGCGCGAGATTATAGAGATCTGACGCACTAAAAACCAGTGTTTAGCGGAATCACAGGCGCTTTTTACGTGGTTTGTTCTACCGCAGGGCAGAGAAAGTGGTATTCTCAACCCCATCGCGCAAGCCAGAGCTTGTGGTATATGTATGTGCTAACCCTTTACCTGCAAGCGACTTTTGCAGAACGCCGTAAGGAGACTCATCGTGTCTGAACTGTCTCAATTATCCCCGCAGCCGCTGTGGGATATTTTTGCCAAAATCTGTTCTATTCCGCACCCTTCTCATCATGAAGAGCAGCTCGCTGCCCACATCATTGGCTGGGCGAAAGAAAAAGGTCTGCACGCAGAACGCGACCAGGTCGGCAATATTCTGATTCGTAAAGCCGCGACGCCGGGCATGGAAAACCGTAAACCGGTTGTGCTGCAGGCTCACCTCGATATGGTGCCGCAGAAAAACAATGACACCGTGCACGATTTCGCTAAAGACCCTATTCAGCCGTACATCGATGGTGAGTGGGTAAAAGCACGCGGTACTACGCTTGGCGCAGATAACGGTATCGGTATGGCATCCGCGCTGGCGGTGCTGTCTGACGAATCCGTCGAGCATGGCCCGCTGGAAGTGCTGTTGACCATGACCGAAGAAACCGGTATGGATGGTGCATTTGGTCTGCAGTCCGGTTGGTTGCAGGGCGAAATTCTGATCAACACCGACTCTGAAGAAGAGGGTGAGATCTACATGGGTTGCGCAGGGGGTATCGACTTTACCAGCAGTCTGCCGCTGACCCGTGAAGCGATTCCGGCTGGCTTCCAGACCTTCAAGCTGACGCTGAAGGGGCTGAAAGGCGGTCACTCCGGCGGTGATATTCACCTTGGTCTGGGTAACGCTAACAAGCTGCTGGCCCGTTTCCTGGCAGCCCACGCGGCAGAGCTGGATCTGCGTCTGGTCGACTTCAACGGCGGTACGCTGCGTAACGCTATTCCACGTGAAGCATTTGCGGCACTGGCTATCCCTGCGGATAAAGTTGATGCACTAAAAGCGCTGGTTAAAACCTATCTGGACATTCTGCAAAACGAGCTGTCAGCGAAAGAGAAAAACCTGAACCTGGTGCTGGAAGCTGTTACCGTTGAAGCGAAAGCGCTGACCAACGCGTCACGCGATGCATTTGTTCAACTGCTGAACGCCACGCCAAACGGGGTAATTCGCAATTCTGACGTGGCAAAAGGTGTCGTTGAAACCTCTCTGAACGTCGGCGTCGTTTCCTTTACCGAAGATACCGCCATCATTCACTGTCTGATCCGTTCTTTGCTCGACAGCGGGAAAGATTATGTAGTGAGCATGCTGGAATCGCTGGGCGCGCTGGCCGGGGCTCAGACCCAGCCGAAAGGCGGCTACCCGGGCTGGCAGCCAGATGCCAAATCTCCGGTGATGCAGCTGGTGCGTGAAACCTATCAGCGCCTGTTCAATAAGGTGCCGAATATTCAAATTATCCACGCGGGTCTGGAATGTGGTCTGTTCAAGAAGCCGTATCCGAACATGGATATGGTGTCGATTGGGCCAACTATCACCGGGCCACATTCACCGGATGAGCAGGTTCATATCGAAAGCGTTGGCCAGTATTGGCAGCTGCTGACGGAACTGCTGAAAGCGATTCCGGCGAAGTAAGTTTTAAGCCGTTTCCGGCGGCGCTTCGCTTGGTCGGGCTACATTTTTGCATATTTGTAGCCCGGCCAAGCGAAGCGCCGCCGGGAATATCACCGAACTACCTGACCTTTTCCATCCGATAATTCACAAACGTCTCCCCACGCGCCTGAACCTCCTGCTCTGCCACGACAACAAATCCATGACGCTCAAAACACGGCCTGGCGGTGATGCTCGCTTCGACCGTTAACGTTCCTGTTGGGATCTGAACAAATAGCGCGTTAAGCAAAGCGCTGGCAACGCCCTGTCGCGAGAATTCCGGTGCGACAAACAGCAGATCAATATAGTCGCCAATCGTGGTGATAAATCCGACGGGACGCTCGTTTACGGTTGCCACCAGCACCTGCGATTCCACCATTTTTTGTTGCCAGCGAGCCTCATCAACCTGTGCCCAGGCGGCAATCTGTGATGGCGAGTAGTGTTGGCTTGCGGTTTCACGCACCGCTCGCAGGAAAATCTGACATAGCGCCGGGAAATCACTCTCACAGTAAGAACGGATAAACATGGTTAAATCCCTAAGAGAAGCTGTCGTTCCAGTTGCGGATCCAGCAGCGTGACATGCAGACCAACGAGACGCACGCCGCGCTCAGCACGTCTTTCTTGCCAGGATTTCCGCGCCGTGGCAATTAAGTCGTCTTTATTGAGCTTCGGCCAGACGTGCTCCTGAGAGGTTTGCTGGAAATCATTAAATTTTAATTTGACGCCCTGGCGAGCAATCAATAAATCCGGTCTGACTTTCGCCAGTCGACGCTCAAGCTCAGGATAGAGCCGTTCGATAATCGCCTCGCAGTCCGACCACTGGTGAATATCTTCTTCCAACGTACGCTCAACACCTATCGATTTGCGTTGACGATCGTTGTTGATCTCGCGTTCATCGATCCCCTGGCTACGCTCCCACAGGATCCGCCCAAATTTACCAAAGCGTTTAAGCAGCATGGCCAGGTCGCTGTTCTGCACATCTTCGCAGGTACGCAGCCCCATGCTTTCGAGCTTCGCGGCGGAGACTTTACCCACGCCCGGAATTTTACTTAACGGCAGGGTTTTGAGAAATGCGGGGACTTCGTCTGGTGTCAGTACAAACTGACCGTTGGGCTTATTGAGATCGGAGGCAATTTTAGCCAGAAATTTTATCGGAGCGACTCCCGCCGATGCTGTCAGTGCCAGCTCATTAAATATAGTCTGGCGAATCTCCTGTGCCATCAACGTCGCCGAACCGTGGCAGTGTGGGCTGTCGCTGACGTCCAGGTAGGCTTCATCCAGCGATAGCGGTTCAATTAGTGAGGTGTAGCGGGAGAAGATTTCACGAATGTGGTGAGAGGCTTCACGATAAGCTTCAAAGCGCCCGGGTAATAACGTGAGGTGCGGACAAAGCTTTAAGGCCATTCCCGTCGGCATGGCGCTGCGCACGCCGAATTTGCGCGCTGGATAGTTCGCAGTGCTTATCACCCCGCGTTGTACGCGACTGCCGCCGATGGCGATTGGAATATCGCGCAGCGCCGGGTTATCGCGCATTTCAACCGCCGCGAAGAAGCAGTCCATATCGATATGGATTATTTTGCGCATTGTTAGCCCTCACTTACCACTGGATAAGTATACAGCATAATAATGGCAAATGAGAAGGATAAGAACTCGCCCAGCGACGCCGGGCGATAGGGATACTACAAAATGCGGTTTTGCTGGCGCTGCGCCTCACGCGCCATACGTTTTTTACGCGCATCGCAGGGTTCAGGGCAGTCGCAGACTTTTTCAATACCCAGTGATGAGATCCCGCCGCAGCTACCTTGCAGGCTTTTTCGCTTCACCAGATATCCCAGCGACATGCCGAAAATCGCTAGCGCGAAAATGCCAAATGTCGCCAGAAATACCGTTAACATCATCAGCCTCCAAAGTCGTCGAGCATGATATTTTCATCCTCAACGCCTAAGTCTTTGAGCATTTTTATCACCGCGGCGTTCATCATCGGCGGCCCGCACATGTAAAACTCACAGTCTTCAGGGGCCGGATGATCCCGCAGGTAGTTCTCGTACAGAACATTATGAATAAAGCCCGTGTACCCGGTCCAGTTATCTTCAGGTTGCGCATCAGAGAGCGCAATGTTGAAGGTAAAGTTCGGATTTTCCCGCGCCAGTTGCTCAAACTCTTCTTCATAGAACATTTCGCGCAGCGAGCGCGCACCGTACCAGAAGCTGATTTTACGCTTGCTGTGTAAGCGTTTGAGCTGGTCGAAGATATGCGAACGCATAGGCGCCATCCCGGCACCACCGCCGATAAAGACCATCTCTGCCTCGGTCTCTTTGGCAAAGAATTCACCAAATGGTCCAGAAATCGTCACCTTATCTCCGGCTTTCAGCGACCAGATATACGAGGACATGATCCCCGGCGGCGCGTCAGGCGCAGAAGGCGGCGGCGTGGCAATACGCACGTTGAGCATGATGATGCCCTTCTCTTCCGGATAGTTCGCCATCGAGTAGGCGCGAAGCGTCGGCTCTTTCACATCCGAGACATAGCGGAACAAATTAAACTTGTCCCAGTCACCGCGGTATTCATCCGGTACATCAAAGTCAGCGTAGGCCACTTTATGCGGTGGACACTCAATCTGAATATAGCCACCAGCACGAAACGGTACGTTTTCACCGGCAGGAATCGCCAGCTTTAGCTCTTTAATAAACGTCGCTTTGTTATCGTTAGAGATAACTTCGCATTCCCATTTTTTCACCCCGAACACTTCATCCGGCAGTTCAATTTTCATGTCCTGACGCACGGCAACCTGACAGGCTAAACGACAGCCTTCTTTGGCTTCACGCTTGGTGATGTGCGAAAGCTCAGTCGGCAGAATATCACCACCGCCTTCTTTCACCTTTACCCGACACTGGCCACAGGAGCCACCACCGCCGCAGGCAGAGGAGATAAAGATGCCGTTGCTGGATAACGTGTTCAGCAGCTTGTCGCCCGCTGGGGTCTTAATCTGCTTATCCGCTTCATTGTTGATTTCGATAACCACGTCACCTGCATTCACAAGCTTTGATTTGGCGAACAAAATCAGTAGCGATAGCACCAACACAATCAGCGTAAACATGACTACGCCTAGTAATATTTCCATGATTAACGGCCCTTATAGCTGCACACCGGAAAATGACATAAACCCTAATGCCATCAGTCCGGTGGTGATAAAGGTGATCCCTAAGCCGCGCAGTCCCGCAGGCACGTTTGAATATTTCATTTTTTCGCGGATCCCCGCCATAGCGACGATCGCCAGCATCCAACCGATCCCGGAACCAAAGCCGTAAACGATAGATTCACTGAAGTTGTAATCACGCTGCACCATAAACGATACGCCGCCGAAGATGGCGCAGTTCACGGCGATGAGTGGCAGGAAGATACCCAGCGCGGTATACAGCGACGGGAAGTATTTATCGAGGATCATCTCAAGAATTTGAACCAGTGCCGCAATCACCCCGATAAAAGTGATGAAGTTGAGGAAGCTAAGATCAACCCCTTCAGCCAGCGCGCCGTCACGCAGCACCAGGTTGTAGACCAGGTTATTAATCGGCACCGCCAGACCTAACACGACGGTCACGGCGACACCAAGACCAAAGGCGGTAGAGACTTTCTTCGATACCGCGAGGAAAGTACACATCCCCAGGAAGAACGCCAACGCCATGTTTTCAACAAATACCGCGCGGACAAACAGGCTAATGTAATGAGCCATAATCGGTTACTCCTTTTCCTGCTGTTCCGGCTTCCAGCTACGCAGCGCCCAGATCAGCAAACCGATAATGAAAAATGCGCTCGGTGCGAGCAAAAACAGGCCGTTTGGCTGATACCAGCCGCCGTTTTTAACGGTTTCCAGTACCGTGATACCGAACAGCTTGCCGCTGCCGATAAGTTCACGCAGGAAGCCAACAATCAGCAAAATCGCGCCATAACCCAAACCGTTACCAATGCCGTCCATAAAGCTCGCCATCGGCGGTGATTTCATCGCATACGCTTCCGCGCGCCCCATCACGATACAGTTGGTGATGATAAGCCCGACGAATACCGACAGCTGTTTCGAGGTTTCGTAGGCGAATGCGCGTAATAGCTGATCGACCACGATAACCAGCGAGGCGATGATCGCCATCTGCACAATAATGCGCACGCTGTTTGGAATGTGGTGACGGATCATGGAGATAAACATGCTGGAAAACGCCGTTACCAGGGTCACCGCAATGGTCATCACAAAGGCCGTTTCCAGCTTGGTGGTGACCGCCAGCGCCGAACAGACGCCGAGCACCTGTAGCGCAATAGGGTTGTTAGCGATAAGCGGGCCGACTAGCACGCGCTTCATCTCTTTCATATCACCCTGCTCAGCCATGGTTCAGCCCTCCTTCACGTACCTGTTTCAGGAACGGGCCAAAGCCCATCTCACCCATCCAGAAATTAAAACTGTGTTGTACACCGTTGGCGGTAAGCGTGGCGCCTGACAGGCCATCAACGGCATACAGGTCACCCTGCGGCGCAGCACCTTTCATCACTCTCAGCGCCGGTTGACCGTTATCATCCAGCACCCGTTTGCCAACAAACTGCGCACGCCAGTTTGGATTTTCGATTTCCCCACCCAGCCCCGGGGTTTCGCCCTGGTCGTAGTAGGTAATGCCTTTGATGGTACGACCGTCGGTATCCAGCGCCACAAAGGCATACATCATCGACCACAGGCCATTGCCATAAACCGGCAGGACAATTTCTTGTATCTGCTGCTTTTCATCTTTGATGAGGTAGATTTCCACCACGTTGCTGCGACGTTTGATGCCCGCTGGGTCCTGGCTCGCCTCAAGCGTCACGCTCTGTTGCGGATCTTTGAGCGCCAGACCCTGGTTAAACTTCGCCGGGTCACTATCCAGTAGCGCACCGCTTTTCAAGTCCACCAGCCGAGGCGTCACACGCGCAGCGTAGACTTCTGCGACCGCCTCAGCGGACATGTTGTCTTGCATAAGCCCTGCAACTGCCAGAATATTGCGCTGTTTATCCAGCGCGCGCTGTTCCTGCTGGAGCGGTTTTAGCCCCACTGCCGAACCGGCAACCACGATGGAGCAGACCAGGCAAAGCACCAGCACCACCAGCAGCGTTTTGCCGATGCTATCGTTACTTTTCATTTCAGCCACGCGACTTCCTCCGCTTAATGTTGGCCTGCACCACCAGGTAATCGAACAGCGGCGCAAAGAGGTTGGCGAACAGAATCGCCAGCATCATCCCTTCTGGATAGGCCGGGTTTACTACGCGGATTAGCACGCACATCACACCAATCAACGCGCCGTAGCACCATTTCCCTTTATCGGTAAACGAGGCAGAGACCGGGTCGGTCGCCATAAACATCATGCCAAAGGCAAAACCGCCCAGCACCAGATGCCAGTACCACGGCATGGCAAACATTGGATTGGTTTCGGAGCCAATCAGGTTAAACAGGGTCGCGCAGGCAATCATGCCAACCATCACCCCGGCTACAATGCGCCAGGAGGCCACGCGGCCAAAGATAATCAAGGCGCCGCCGAGCAGAATCATCAAGGTCGAGACTTCACCAATTGAACCCGGGATATTGCCGATTAACGCGTCCATCCAGCTCACCGGTTGGCCGCTGACAACGTTCACCAGCGATTCACCGCCGTGGCTTGCCCACTGGGATAGCGGTGTCGCACCGGAGAAACCGTCAGCCGCAGTCCAGACCAGATCGCCGGAAATTTGTGCCGGGTAAGCGAAGAACAGGAATGCACGCCCGGCCAGCGCTGGGTTTAAGAAGTTGCGCCCGGTACCTCCAAAGATCTCTTTAGCAATGACGACACCAAAGGTGATGCCCAGCGCAGCCTGCCATAATGGCATGGTAGGCGGAACAATCAGCGCGAAGAGGATGGAGGTGACAAAGAAGCCTTCATTGATTTCATGCTTGCGGACAATCGAAAACAGCACTTCCCAGAAACCACCCACCAGGAAAACGGTGGCATAGATTGGGACAAAGAACACCGCGCCCAGCACCATCATGCTAATCCAGCCGGCGTCAGGGGCAAAACTGACGCCCAGCGCTTGTGCCACGCCGTAGTGCCAGTTGGCGGCAATGACCTGCTGTAACTGTTCTGCGCCATACAATTTATGCAGCGCAGGGATGGTTTGCAGACCCACGTTGTACATCCCCCAGAACATCGCGGGGAAGACAGCGAACCAAACGAGAATCATCATACGTTTAAGGTCGATAGCGTCACGAACGTGCGCCGCGCCTTTAGTGACATGGCCCGGCGTATAGAGCAACGTCGCCATCGCTTCGTATAGCGGGTAGTATTTTTCCAGCTTGCCGCCTTGCGTAAAGTGCGGCTCAACTTTTTCCACTAGCTGTTTTAAGCCCATCACTTAACCTTCCTGCTCAATTTGCGTTAATACACTGCGCAATACCGGGCCGTATTCGTATTTTCCCGGACAGACATAAGTACACAGCGCCAAATCTTCTTCATCCAGCTCCAGACAGCCCAACGCCTGCGCGCTATCTGTATCACCGGCCAGAAGGTCGCGCAGCAGCACGGTCGGCAGAATATCCAGCGGCATGACGCGTTCATAGCTACCGATCGGTACCATGGCGCGTTCACCGCCGTTGGTGTCCGTCGAGAGATTGAACCGCTTTTTCTTGAAGAAATGACCCAGCGTCGTACGGGTTATCGAGAATTTATTCCGCCCGGGCGCAACCCAACCGAGGAGCTCTTTTTCACGCCCTTCTTTTAATACGCTGACCTGAAGATGGAAGCGTCCGAGGAAAGCATGTGGCCCGGCGGCTTTTGTGCCGTTTAGTACGGAACCGGAGATGATGCGGTTTTCGCCTTCGAGTAACGCTCCCACCAGCAGTTCGTCAAGATTTGCCCCCAGGCGGGTACGAATTAAACGAGGCTGTTTAACCTGTGGGCCGCCAAGCGCAATGACGCGTTCGGTCCACAGCTGACCTTCGAGGAACAATTTCCCGTAGGCGATAACGTCCTGGTAATTCAGATGCCAGACCTGTTTGTTCAGGCTGACCGGCTCCAGGAAGTGAATATGCGTTCCGACTAATCCCGCCGGGTGCGGGCCGGTAAACTGGTTAAAGGTGACCTGCCCCTGCGAGTGCCCTCCCAGCTTGCCACCGCTGCTCTGGCAGACGTGTACTTTGCCATCCGTCAGGCGCGTCAGCAGGGTTAAACCGGCATTAAAGTCTTCGCGATGAGCCAGAATAATCGGCTCTGGGTCGGCGGCAAGCGGGTTGGTGTCGATTGCGGTCACGAAAATTGCCGCAGGTTCGCTACCGGGCGCGGGAGTTTTACTGAAAGGTCGCGTGCGCATTGCCGTCCATAAACCAGACTCAATCAACTGCGCAGTAACGGCATCACGCGATAGGGTCGCCAGTTCGTCAGGAGCATAGCGACTAAACGCGACGGATTCATCGCCATCGACGTCAATCACCACCGATTGCAGGACGCGGCGCTCACCGCGATGAATGGCGCTGACCGTGCCGCTGGCTGGGGAGGTAAAGCGCACGCCGGGAATTTTTTTATCTTCAAAGAGCAGCTGCCCTTTTACAACCCGGTCGCCCTCTTTTACCGCCATAGAAGGACGTAAACCCACATATTCTTCGCCTTTGACCGCCACACGCGTGACCGCGATGTCATCAATACGTTGCTGATCGGGCTGGCCGGCAATCGGTAGATCAAGGCCTTTAGTTATTTTAATCATACTGTTCGCAGGTATCCGTTAACGACGACGTCAACGTAACGTTGAGGTCAGCGTTTTGGTTAACGAGACAAAAGAAAGGAGTGACACCGAAAACCCAATGACATTCCATGATTGGGTAAAGCGAGAAGCTAAAGCATCCTTTCTTACACTGTTTGAGAGTTACTTCATTCACATCCGAAATGCCTATTCCAGGCAGGATAATGACGTAACGAAAGTTTACCATTTTCTCCTTCCCGGATGCAGCAGTTCCGCTTTTCAGCCGGCTAAAATGCGAGCTAATACGCAAAGTACTGAGGATTCGGACAAAGATAGCTAGTGAATCATCAGCTTATCCTACACTCTGTTTTAGACGAGCCATCGGGGTCTGCGCGCAGCACAACGCACCGGGTTGTCGGGGGAATGCGATACGAAATTGTAAACGGCAAACGCTCCTCTTGCGAAAAAATGCGGTGGTGCTAAGGTGAGCGGACAAAAACAGATTTATCTGCTTTTTCTCCCTGTTGCCTCTCCTGGCACGTTAGTTATTTTTATCAAGGAACATGTTGTATGCGCAAAATCGCATTATTTATTGCGATGCTTTTAGTGCCGTGCGTTTCGTTTGCTGGATTATTGAGCAACAGTGGCCCGGCGACGCCAGTCAGCAAAGAATATAAGCAGCAAATGATGGGCTCTCCCGTTTATATCCAGATATATAAAGAAGAGCGCACTCTCGATCTTTTCGTCAAAATGGGCGAAACCTACCAACTCCTTGATAGTTATAAAATCTGCAACTACTCCGGTGGTTTAGGGCCGAAACAACGCCAGGGCGATTTTAAGAGTCCGGAAGGGTTTTATTCGGTGCAACGTAGTCAGTTGAAACCGGACAGTCGTTTCTACAAAGCGATTAATATCGGTTTCCCAAATGCTTATGACCGTGCGCATGGGTATGAAGGGAAATATCTGATGATCCACGGTGCCTGCGTTTCGGTGGGCTGCTACGCCATGACCGATTCCGGTATTGATGAGATTTTCCAGTTGGTCACCGCCGCGTTAGTGTTCGGGCAGTCAGGTGTTCAGGTGAGCATTTATCCGTTCCGCATGACGGATGCCAATATGGAACGCCATAAATATTCGTACTACAACGAATTCTGGAAGCAACTGAAGCCGGGTTATGACTATTTCCAGCAGACGCATCGCCCACCGATGGTGTCTGTGGCTGATGGTCGTTACGTGGTGAGCAAGCCGCTTAGCCACGAAGTCGTTCAGCCACAGCTGGCGTCAAACTATACGCTCACCGAGGCAAAATAAGCGCCATTCGCCTGGCATAATCTTGTGCCAGGTTTCATTCCCCGTCAGCGGTTGAGTGGCGATTACAGTCACCACATCGTTGGCGGTGGTCTCCTTCTGAAAATCGATTTCTACATCCTGATCCAGAAGCGTTGCGACCCCAAACGGCGCGCGTCGGGTGATCCAGTACAGATTCGTTGAGCAGAACGCCATCACGTAGCGGCCATCTGACAGCAGCATGTTAAACACGCCTTTACCACGTAACTCATCCGTCAGCGACGCGATATATTTGAACACGCCTTGCATATTCCCCGGCGTGCGAGGGTAACGCTGCGTCAGTTTGTGCAGCAGCCAGCAGAAGGCTTTTTCGCTGTCTGTTTCCCCCACGGGACGAAACTGCCCGGTCTCCAATGACTTGTAACCAGAAAGCTGCCCATTGTGGGCGTAAGTCCAGTTGCGGCCCCACAGTTCACGGGTAAAGGGATGGGTGTTTTCCAGCGCCACCATTCCCCTGTTTGCCTGGCGAATATGGGCGATGACCGAGCAGGATTTGATGGGGTAGTCCTGCACCAGTTTGGCGATAGGCGATTGATAACTCGGCTGCGGATCTTTAAAGGTGCGACAACCTTTACCTTCGTAGAAAGTAATTCCCCAGCCGTCTTTATGCGGCCCGGTGCCTCCACCGCGCTGAACCAGCCCGGTGAAACTAAAGCAGATATCGGTTGGCACATTGGCGCTCATCCCGAGCAATTCGCACATATCACACCCCCACAGCAATCGGGGCCGAAGCCCCGTGAGTCTTATGCCTTAACCATCTCTTTTTCAATAAGCATGATCAGGATATGGATAACTTTAATGTGGATCTCCTGAACGCGGTCGGCATAGCCAAAATGCGGTACACGGATTTCGATATCCGCAGAGCCTGCCATTTTGCCACCGTCTTTACCTGTCAGGGTAATCACTTTCATGCCCTGCGCACGCGCAGCTTCAATCGCTTTGATGATGTTCGCAGAGTTACCGGAAGTGGAGATGCCCAGCAGTACATCGCCCGCACGGCCAACGGATTCCACATAGCGAGAGAAAACATATTCATAACCGAAATCATTACTCACGCAGGAGAGATGGCTGACATCAGAAATGGCAATCGCTGGGTAGCCCGGACGGTTTTCACGATAGCGACCGGTCAACTCTTCTGCGAAGTGCATAGCATCACAGTGTGAGCCGCCGTTACCGCAGGAAAGCACTTTGCCTCCTGCTTTAAAGCTGTCCGCCAGCAGGACTGCTGCGCGCTGAATGGCGTGGATATTGGCTTCGTCTTTCAGGAAGTTTGCCAGCGTATCGGCCGCTTCATTCAGTTCGTTACGAATAAGATCCTGGTACATGAGGATAATCCTTCAGCATTAATAAAATGGTCATCGGTAGTGTAACGGATAGCGTGAAGACAGAGAAGCAAGCACCGTTCTATTCAGCGGATGTTTGGATTATTGGTGCGCTAAAAAGCGGCAACAATGTGAGCGAGGTTGTAATTACCTTGTAAACACATTGCTAATTAAAATCACATCAACTACAACCATATCATCACAAGTGGTCAGACCTCCTACAAGACAGGGGCATTTTTTATGATGATTTTGAGTGTGGTATTAACGATTGCTTTACTCGGTGTGCTTTTCTATCACCGTGTCAGTTTGATGCTTAGCAGTTTGATTCTGCTGGCCTGGACAGCGGCGCTTGGCGCAGCCGGGCTGTGGAATCTGTGGCTGCTGGTGCCGCTTGCCATCATCCTCGTACCGTTTAACTTTACCCCGATGCGTAAGGCGCTGATTTCAGCACCGGTATTCCGCATGTTCAGTAAAGTGATGCCACCGATGTCACGCACGGAAAAAGAAGCGATTGATGCCGGTACCACCTGGTGGGAAGGCGACCTATTCCGTGGCAACCCGGACTGGAAAAAACTTCACGGCTATGCGCGTCCAAAGCTGACGGCTGAAGAACAAGCCTTTATTGATGGCCCGGTTGAAGAAGCGTGTCGCATGGCGAATGACTTTTCAATCACCCACGAAATGGCCGATCTGCCGCCAGAGCTGTGGGCTTACCTGAAAGAACATCGCTTTTTCGCGATGATCATTAAGAAAGAGTACGGCGGGCTGGAATTCTCCGCTTACGCTCAGGCTCGCGTACTGCAAAAACTCTCCGGCGTCTCAGGCATTCTGGCGATCACCGTCGGCGTACCAAACTCTTTAGGGCCAGGCGAATTGCTGCAACACTACGGTACCGAAGAGCAGAAAAATCATTATCTGCCGCGCCTGGCGCGTGGTCAGGAAATTCCGTGTTTCGCACTGACCAGCCCGGAAGCAGGTTCTGATGCAGGGGCGATCCCGGACACCGGCGTCGTGTGTATGGGCGAATGGCAGGGTGAGCAGGTGCTGGGCATGCGCCTGACCTGGAACAAGCGCTACATTACGCTGGCACCCATTGCCACCGTACTGGGTCTGGCCTTTAAGTTGTCTGACCCGGACAAATTGCTGGGCGGCGCTGAAGAGTTAGGCATTACCTGTGCGCTGATCCCAACCAACACCCCGGGCGTAGAAATTGGTCGTCGTCACTTCCCGTTGAACGTACCGTTCCAGAATGGACCGACCCGTGGTCAGGATATCTTCGTTCCGATTGATTACATCATCGGCGGGCCAAAAATGGCCGGACAGGGCTGGCGTATGCTGGTTGAGTGTCTGTCCGTTGGCCGCGGTATTACATTGCCGTCTAACTCTACCGGTGGCGTGAAATCGGTGGCGCTGGCAACCGGCGCTTATGCACACATTCGTCGTCAGTTCAAAGTCTCTATCGGCAAGATGGAAGGGATTGAAGAGCCGTTGGCACGTATCGCGGGTAACGCCTACGTGATGGATGCGGCAGCAACGCTGATTACCTACGGCATTATGCTGGGCGAAAAACCGGCAGTGCTGTCCGCCATTGTTAAATACCACTGTACCCACCGCGGCCAGCAGTCGATCGTGGATGCAATGGATATCACCGGCGGTAAAGGGATTATGCTGGGTGAAGGCAACTTCCTTGCTCGTGCCTACCAGGGCGCGCCTATTGCCATCACCGTGGAAGGCGCAAATATTCTGACTCGTAGCATGATGATCTTCGGTCAGGGCGCCATCCGTTGCCATCCATATGTGCTCGAAGAGATGGCGGCAGCGCAGAATAAAGATGTGAACGCTTTCGACAAGCTGCTGTTTAAACACATTGGTCATGTCGGCAGCAACAAAGTGCGCAGTTTCTGGTTGGGTCTCACCCGTGGCTTAACCAGCCCGACGCCAACCCATGATGCGACTAAGCGTTACTACCAGCACCTGAACCGTCTGAGTGCCAACCTGGCGTTGCTGTCAGACGTCTCAATGGCAGTCTTGGGTGGCAGCCTGAAACGCCGTGAGCGTATCTCTGCGCGTCTGGGTGATGTGCTGAGTCAGCTGTACCTCGCCTCTGCCGTACTTAAGCGTTATGACGATGAAGGCCGTAATGAAGCGGATTTACCGTTAGTCCATTGGGGTGTTCAGGATGCGCTGAATCAGGCAGAGCAGGCGATTGACGATCTGTTACTGAACTTCCCAAATCGCTTTGTGGCAGGCGCAATGCGCGTGGTTATCTTCCCGACCGGTCGCCATTACGTTGCGCCATCCGATAAACTGGATCACGCGGTAGCCAAAATTCTGCAAACCCCAAGCGCCACTCGCTCACGTATTGGTCGCGGTCAGTATCTGACGCCAAGCCAGTACAATCCGGTGGGTCTGCTGGAAGAAGCGTTGGTTGATGTGATGGCTGCTGACCCAATCCACCAGCGAATCTGTAAAGAAATCGGTAAAAATCTTCCGTTTACTCGCCTGGATGAGCTGGCGCGTAATGCCCTGGCAAAAGGGCTGATTGACCAGACCGAGGCCGCCATTTTGACGAAAGCGGAAGAGAGCCGTCTGCGCAGCATTAACGTGGATGACTTTGCTGCAGATGAACTGGCGACCAAGCCGGTAAAGCTGCCGGACAACGTGCGCAAGGTTGAAGCCGCGTAACGTTGCCTGTTATTACCCCCTAAGCGGAGCCTGGCTCCGCTTTTTTTTATCCCATTCCCGCTAAGCCACCGAACCTCCTGATAAGGTGTTACAGTTAAAAGATGCCCTGCCCTAAAGGAGCGAATCACCGTGACTGGTTTGAAAATTACCCTTTTGCAACAGCCGTTAGTGTGGATGGACGGCTCTGCTAATCTGCGCCATTTTGACCGACTCATGGAAGAGATTGTCGGGCGTGACGTGATTGTCCTACCGGAAATGTTCACCACCGGTTTCGCAATGGAAGCCGCCGAACAGTCGATGCCGGAAGAAGATGTGATTGCCTGGATGCGAGAGCAGGCGCTGCGCACCAACGCGCTGGTTGCCGGTAGCTGCGCACTGCAAACCGGACTCGGGGCAGTAAACCGTTTTCTGCTCGTGGAACCGGGAGGGCACGTGCATGCTTATGATAAGCGCCATCTGTTCCGGATGGCTGACGAGCACCATCACTATATTGCGGGCGACAAACGTATCGTGCTGACATGGCGCGGCTGGCGCATTCTGCCGTTGGTTTGCTATGACCTGCGTTTCCCGGTGTGGTCGCGCAACCGGAACGATTACGATCTGGCCCTGTATGTCGCTAACTGGCCCGCGCCACGCTCGCTGCACTGGCAGGCGCTGTTGACGGCTCGGGCGATTGAAAATCAGGCCTATGTGGCCGGATGCAATCGGGTTGGCACCGACGGCAATGGTCATCACTATCGTGGGGATAGCCGGATTATTTCACCGCAGGGCGAGATTCTGGCGACGGCTGAAGCTCATCAGGCAACGCGCATTGACGGTGACTTGTCACTCACCGCATTACATGAGTATCGTGAGAAATTCCCAGCATGGCAGGATGCCGACCCATTTGCGTTGGGTTAGCGCATTCATCTTCCGGCCTGATTATCTTTCAGGCCGCATAAAATAGTCATGATATTCAACGTGATTCTAAATTCCCTTTCAGGCTAATGGCCTCCGGCTATTAAATACGTTATTGCATCAACTAATATTTATCTGGTGTGTGTATTTTCTGTTCTACACTCATAAAGTGGATAAAATTCAACAACAATGAGCGTTTACCTTAAATAAGATCCAGCGATGATTTTTCTTTTTGGCTTGTTTTGCACATCAGGTCGGGGTGGTTGTGTCTGCAATATCAATTGGAACAACGATCATGGAAAATACGCATTTAATTATTGTTGAAAAAAGGCTGGTTGCGCGTTTTATGGATATGTTCATTAAGTTTGGACTTATCCTGGCATTAGCCTCTTTCTGTTTTACGGTTTTCTCTCCTTTTCTGAACATGATGCTGTGGGCGATTATTCTGGCGGTCACGCTCTATCCTCTTCATCAACGCTTTTGTGCCTATATGGGAGGCAGACAAGGCTGGGCTTCAACGTTGCTAGTAGTACTGGGGATCCTGCTTATCGTCGCGCCGACGGTCATGATGGTCAGTTCGCTGGGCGAAAGCATCAGCGGCTTGCTCAGCAAAATGGGTAATGAGAACCTGGTTATCCCTCCCCCTTCTGACAATATTGCCACGCTCCCGCTCATCGGCGGAAAACTGTATGCGCTGTGGCTTAAAATCTCGCTAGATTTACCGGGATTCCTTAGCACCTATCGCACACAATTCGTTGATATTGCCAAACAGATATTAAGTTTTCTCGCCAGCATGGGAGGCGGGTTATTGGGCTTTGTGGTCTCCTTTGTTGTGGCGGGGATAATCATGGCATGGGGGGCAGCAGGTGCCGTCAGCACCCGACGTATTGCGATACGTATCACCGATGAGAGTAAAGGAACGGCGCTGACCAAACTCTGTACCAGCACCATCCGTGCGGTGGCAATGGGGGTTATCGGCGTAGCGCTGATCCAGGCGCTGCTTGCAGGAGTCATCATGGTGTTGGCCGGTATTCCTGCGGTGGGCATCTTCTTTATCCTGGCGCTGATTCTAGGGATCGCCCAGATCCCGGTCGTTCTGGTGACCGCACCGGCGATCGCTATCATGTGGAGCATGGGCGATCATGGTCTGGGGATGAATATCCTTTACACCGTGTTGCTGCTTATCGCCGGGATGGCCGATAACATCCTTAAACCAATCCTGCTGGGACGCGGCGTAGATGCGCCAATGCCGGTGGTTCTACTCGGCGCGTTAGGTGGGATGGCCGCCAGCGGTATTCTGGGCATGTTTATCGGGGCGACATTGCTCTCCATCGGCTATCGCATCTTTATGGCTTGGGTGAATGATGGCCTGGCGAGCGCGTCGGGCAATAGCGATGGGCAATGACGGCAAGCGCTTGCAGCCAGTGATTTTGCGGAGAGTGAATCGATGCTGTTGCCCCTACTGATGGGGATGCCGGTAATTCTGTGCAATATGCTGCTACAGTCTCTGGTGTCAGTTTGGTGTATTCGCTTTTATATCAAACGCTTTCATAACAAAGAGGGGGCTTTCGCTGGCGTAATCGCGCTATTTGGCATTATTACCATTGTGTTGCTTGGTAATCTGCTGCAGATCCTGCTGTGGGGGATGCTGTTTTTATGGCTGGGCGAATTTAACACGTTGCTGGATGCGGTCTATCACTCGGGCGTGAATTTCGCGACGCTGGGCTATGGTGATATTGTGATGAGCCCACAGTGGAAGCTACTTGGCCCGCTAGAGGCGGTGAACGGAGCGTTGATGATTGGTCTGTCTGGCGCCTGTATGCTTGCAGTATTACAACACCATATTCGCAAGCAGCTAACGATGTAACCGGGAAGCGCGTAAAACGACGAAAGCCTGAATCATTTCTGATTCAGGCTTTCTGAATGTGGCGGAACGGACGGGACTCGAACCCGCGACCCCCTGCGTGACAGGCAGGTATTCTAACCGACTGAACTACCGCTCCACAACGTTCCCTTCGGAACGAGGCGAATATTACGGTCTCCCGGTAAAACCGTCAACGCTTTTTCTCTACTTTTGAATCGTTTGCTGCAAAAATCGCCCGAGCGATTATTTTACCAGCAAAAAAAGCATTTCTAAGACCGCCAGAGGCAGCTCCCGCCCTTTTTCTGTACCAAGTCGAGGCGTGATTCATGATTCATCAACTCCTCGTCGGTAGCATAAACAACGCGTAGCTGGCCTTCTGTACGCACTATGCGTTGAATACCCGTGCTTCCCGCCTGCTGTTGCCCTTCGCCTTCCATCGCAAACTTGATAGACGTTTGACCACCGGTCATCGTCAGATAGACGTCTGCCAGGATCTGGGCATCGAGCAATGCGCCGTGCAGCGTACGTTTGGTATTGTCTATTTCATAGCGCGAGCATAAAGCATCGAGGCTGTTACGCTTGCCGGGGAACATCTTCCTCGCCAGCGCCAGGCTATCGGTGACTTTACAAAAAGTATTGGTCTTTGGAATACCGCGGTTGAGCTTACCAAACTCATAGTCCATAAAGCCGATATCAAACGACGCGTTATGGATGACCAATTCCGCACCACGGATGTAGTCCATAAACTCATCGGCGACGTCAGCAAAGGTCGGTTTATCCAGCAAAAATTCATCGGCAATTCCGTGAACACCGAAAGCTTCCGGGTCCACCAGCCGATCGGGTTTGAGGTAAACGTGGAAGTTATTGCCGGTCAAACGACGGTTTATCACCTCGACGGCACCGATCTCAATGATCTTGTGGCCTTCATAGTGGGCACCGATCTGGTTCATACCGGTGGTTTCGGTATCCAGAACGATCTGTCGTGTAATTGCAGTGCTCATATCAGTCATTTATGTCAGACTTGCCGTTTTACTTTCAATTGCAGATACAGGAAGTCTACCAGAGATGATTAAGCAGGTAGAAATTTTCACCGATGGCTCTTGCCTCGGTAATCCCGGCCCGGGTGGTTATGGCGCTATTTTACGCTATCAGCAGCGGGAAAAAACCTTCAGTGAAGGTTATCGTCTGACGACCAATAACCGCATGGAAATGATGGCGGCTATCGTCGCACTCGAAGCACTCAAAGAGCCGTGCACCGTGGTGTTGAGCACCGATAGCCAGTATGTGCGTCAGGGGATCACGCAGTGGATCCACAACTGGAAAAAACGCGGCTGGAAAACGGCGGACAAAAAACCGGTGAAAAATGTCGATCTCTGGAAGCGGCTTGACGCGGCGCTGGGTAAGCATGAGATTCGCTGGGAGTGGGTCAAAGGCCACGCGGGCCACCCGGAAAACGAACGTTGTGACGAGCTGGCGCGTACTGCGGCCAACTCGCCAACCCAGGATGATACCGGCTATCAACCGGAGGCTTAAGCGTCCGGTTTACGGTATTGCCGTGTCGCTCCTACGGCCTGCTGAATTCGGCCTTTGGCTTTATTTTGTCGCATGGGATTAAGCGTAAGGGGGAAAGTCCGCTTACGTGCCACAATCACCTGCAAACAGCCTAATGCAGGTAGATGCGTGCCCAGCAACGCGCCTCCCTGCTTTGCCCACGGCAGCACCTGAAAGCGGCTGTGGTGCATCACTTCAAAATTAAGTAGGGCCAGCCAGTCTAACTGCCGCGTCAGGGTAAACATTCGGCTGTTGTATGGGACTGACTTACGCAGAACCGGTACCAGCTTGCGTAACCCCATCAGACTCATTGGGTTAAAACTGCTGATAATGAGCCAGCCGTCGTCGATCAATACACGATCAGCTTCACGCAGCAGAAGATGGGGATCGCTACACCAGGGGAGAGTATGCGCGAGCAGGCAAGCATCGACTGACTTTTCCGCAAACGGCAGGTGCAGCGGATCAGCCATCACCTGCATCGGACTGCCTTCCAGAGAAATATTCACCTGGTGAGAAATGGCACAAGCTTCGGTATTGATCTCTGCGCTCAGATTGCCCACTTTTAATAGGTGGAATCCATACAATTTCCCCAACCAGGGTTTGAGTTGACGATCGAGAGCCTCACGATAATATTCACCCCAGGGCATTTGCGCCCACGAGACAGGCGCTGAGACTGTTTGAGGTATCCTTGCCGGTTTCATCACAACCTTCCCTACGCTTAAGAGGTAACGAATGAATCTTAACAGTATTCCAGCATTTCAGGACAACTACATCTGGGTTCTGAATGATGAAACAGGTCGTTGTTTGATTGTCGATCCTGGTGAAGCCGCTCCGGTACTAAAAGCGATTGAAGCTAACAACTGGCAGCCGGAAGCCATTTTATTGACGCATCACCATAACGATCATGTCGGCGGCGTGGCTGAACTGCATAGGCGTTTTCCGAATTTGATCGTTTATGGCCCAGAAGAGACCCGCAACAAAGGAACAACAAAAATCGTTGCTGACGGCGATCGTATTAACATACTTGAGCACGAGTTTCATGTTTTTGCCACGCCAGGGCACACCTCAGGCCATGTTTGTTTTTACAGCGCGCCCTGGCTTTTTTGTGGAGACACCCTATTTTCCGGGGGCTGCGGGCGGTTATTCGAAGGCACTGCCGCTCAGATGTATCAGTCATTGCAGCGAATTAATGCCCTACCTGAAGACACGCTGATTTGTTGCGCGCATGAGTACACGCTCTCCAATATGAAGTTTGCTCTGAGCGTTTTACCGCATGATGTGTTCATTAACGAATACTATCGAGAAGTGAATGAGTTACGTGTAAAAAACCAAATGACACTCCCCACAACTCTCAAAAAAGAGCGCAAGATTAATCTCTTTTTAAGAACGGATGATATTGATTTAATTAACGAAATAGACAAAGAAACAAAATTGCTACAATCTGAGCAGCGTTTTGCATGGTTACGGTCAAAGAAAGACAACTTCTGACACTTCTGGGTTGCGTTTTCGAAAGTTCGCCGTTATGATCGCTCGTCTTTTAAGCAACTATTGACACACACATGAAGGCAAAAGCGATATTACTCGCCTCTGTCCTGCTCGTGGGTTGCCAGGCTTCACAGCAAGGTAACGTCCAACAGCACGCACAGAGCCTTTCTGCGGCTAGTCAAGGGGAAGCAAGTAAGTTCGCAAGTCAGGCACGTTGGATGGACGATGGGACATTCGATACGCAGAATCAAGACTTGTGGGCTTATATTGGCGACGAGCTAAAGATGGGAATACCGGATAACTCCCGGGTTCGCGAACAGAAACAGAAGTACTTGAAGAATAAGAGCTATCTCCACGATGTAACTTTACGGGCAGAGCCGTATATGTACTGGATAGCCGGGCAAGTTAAGAAACGTAACATGCCGATGGAACTGGTATTACTACCCATAGTGGAGAGCGCTTTTGACCCGCACGCAACGTCTGGTGCCAATGCCGCAGGCATTTGGCAGATCATTCCGAGCACAGGGCGAAATTACGGTCTGAAACAGACCCGCAGTTATGACGCACGCCGTGACCTCGTTGCTTCCACAACGGCGGCACTGGATATGATGCAGCGCCTGAACAAAATGTTCGATGGCGACTGGTTATTAACCGTGGCAGCGTATAACAGCGGCGAAGGCCGTGTAATGAAAGCAATGAAAGCGAACAAAGCCCGTGGCAAGCCCACTGACTTCTGGTCGCTACCGTTGCCACAGGAAACCAAACTGTACGTGCCTAAAATGCTGGCCTTGAGTGATATTCTCAAAAACAGCAAACGCTACGGGGTTCGTCTGCCTAGCGCAGATGAAAGCCGAGCACTGGCGCGCGTTCGTCTGGATAGCCCAGTTGAGATTGCTCAGTTGGCAGATATGGCAGGTATGCCTGTCAGCAAGCTGAAAACCTTCAATGCAGGCGTTAAAGGCTCAACGCTCGGCGCTACTGGCCCGAAGTACGTTATGGTGCCACAAAAGCATGCAGACCAGCTGCGTGAGTCACTGGCCTCAAGTGATATTGCTGACCTCCAGCCTACGCTGGTTGCCGACAATACGCCGATGACCAGTCGCAGCTATAAGGTACGCTCCGGTGATACGCTGTCAGGTATCGCGTCACGTTTAGGTGTGACGACGAAGGATCTGCAACAGTGGAATAACCTGCGCGGCAGCAATGTGAAAATCGGTCAGAGCTTAACGGTAGGTGCAGGCAGCAGCGCTGCGCGTCTTGCCGATAACAGTAGCATTACGTACCGTGTACGTAAGGGTGATTCTTTGTCGAGCATTGCTAAAAGGCATGGCGTTAACATTAAAGATGTGATGCGCTGGAATAGCGGTACCGGCAATCTGCAGCCGGGCGATCAGATCACGCTGTTTGTGAAAAACAGTGACCGACCTGATTCCTGATAGGTAACAAATAAAAAGGCACCGATTCCCCCGGTGCCTTTTTTATTACTTCATCCTACTTACCTGGGCTAAATTCCACAATCAGCGGATTATGATCCGAAGCGCGAGTCACCAATACGGATGCTTCATTAACGTTAAGCCCCCGGTAGAAAACAAAATCAAGCGGTCGGCCAAATGCGCGTCGACGCTGATCGTCATCAAAGCGAACCGGACGCAATGACATGTCACGCGCAAAACGATAAAGCGCATTCATGCGTGGACGGCTCCAGGCATTGAAATCCCCCGCCATGATCACCGGACCGCTGTGCTGGGCTATCTGCTCACCAATAGGCATCAGTTGCTTACTGTAAACATCAACCCCAAGACTGAAGTTAACGGCATGGATATTCACCACCATCAGCAGTCGTGAGTCGGGAAGTGGGTAAACGGTCACTAACGCCGATTTAGCCAGCCGGAGAATGGGCTCGCGTTCACGCAGCGGGCAGCAGTATACGGGCTGGGCCGCAGACAACGTCATAACGCCAGAAGGATGATGCGGCAGCGCAAAAGCAGGGACCTGATCGGCGGCCAGATAGTTAGTAGTCGCAAACTTCACCAGCTCAGGAGTGGTTTGCGCTTCTTGCAGTAAGACCAGATGAGCATCTTTACCAAACTTATTCAGCACTGACAGCCATTCGGCTCTCTGCTGTTTAAAGATGTTCCACACCAGGATACGAATATTTTCATCAGTGCTTAACGGCTTACCCACCGACATTGCCTGGCTGATGCTGGTATATGCGCCCGGTGGAGGTAAAATTCGCTCCACAGGCTGTCCGGCAATATAGCGCATGGCATAGGTATTTTTTCGCACTTTATTTAATAACCTCAATAACGAAAGAACCCGCCTGCTTCCAGGAAGGTTCTTCTTTTATAGGGGCTTTTGCGCGCGGTTTCAACGCTATTTGCGATAAAGCCGAGTTAACTTTTGTAAGCCTGTGCTTACTCTTTCAGCCTTAACTCTGTGCCACCCGAGCCGTTTTATCCAAACGCCCACTCAGGCCGGTAAGCAGCAGCGCGACAATCACAATCATCGCACCAATCCACGGGGTTTGTGCCAGGCCGTAATGCTCAACCGTTTGGCCGCCAATAATTGACCCTAGTGCGATACCCACGTTGAAGGCTGCGATGTTCAGACCCGATGCGACATCAACGGCCGCCGGTGTATATTGTTCCGCTTTCTGCACAACGTACACCTGCAAACCCGGCACGTTACCAAAGGCAAAGATCCCCATCACCAGAACCGTTGCCAGCGCGGCATACTGAATTGAGGCGGTAAACTGGAATACGATTAACAGTGCAGCGAGCGCGGCAAAGATAAACTTCAGGGCTGGTACCGCGCCGTGTTTATCAGCAAGCTTGCCTCCCCAGATGTTACCGATAGCCACTGCAATACCGTAACCCAATAAAATCAAGCTGACTGCATTCGGCGTGAAACCGGCAAGATCTTGCATCATCGGCGTCAGGAAGGTGAAAGCGGTAAATACACCACCATAGCCAAGTGCCGTAATCGCATAGATCATCAGCAAACGCGGATGGGTTAATACCTTCAACTGTTCTGACAAACTCGCGGCTGCGCGGCTTGGGATATTACGTGGCACAAGGATCGCGCTGGCGATAATGGCAATCACACCCAACATAGAGACTGCAAGGAAAGTTTCGCGCCAACCAAAGTGTTGGCCGATGAACGTTCCCATAGGGACCCCCGTTACCAGCGCAACGGTCAGGCCGCCGAACATGATGGCAATTGCTGAAGCGGCTTTCTCTTTCGGCACAAGGCTCGTGGCAATCGTTGAACCGATTGAGAAGAACACGCCATGCGCGAGGCCAGTTAGCAGACGCGCAATCACTAAGGTCATATAACCTGGCGCCTGCCAGGCCAACAGGTTACCGAGGGTAAACAGTACCATTAGCGCCAACAGCAGCTGTTTGCGCGGCAGTTTTCCCGTCAAAGCCGTTAGCACCGGCGCACCGATAGCCACACCCAGCGCGTAGATAGAAACTAGCAGCCCTGCAGAGGGCAGAGAAATAGATAATTGTTCAGCAATGGTCTGAACCAGACCGACAATCACAAATTCGGTTGTGCCAATAGCAAAGGCACTGATCGTTAAGGCAAGTAGCGCCAGCGGCATAATTTACTCCACATCATCAGGATTAAGATGACACGTAGTATGCCGGGATGTTTAAATAACAAAAATATTCAAAATATCAATATAATTTTGCTTCAGGTGCAATAATGCGAGCAACATCAGATGAAATCGCTATCTTTGTCGCGGTAGTGGAAAGTGGCAGCTTCAGCCGGGCTGCAGAACAGCTTGAGCTCGCCAATTCGGCGGTTAGCCGGGCAGTGAAGAAGCTGGAATCCAAGCTCGGCGTCAGCTTACTCAACCGTACGACGCGTCAATTAAGCTTAACGGAAGAAGGCGAGCGCTATTTCCGCCGGATGCAGGTCGTACTGCAGGAAATGGCGGCGGCAGAAAATGAGTTGCTCGATACGCGTAATACCCCACGAGGCCTTCTAAGAGTCGATGCAGCTACGCCTGTCATGCTGCACTTTCTAATGCCGCTGATTAAACCTTTCCGTGAACGTTATCCTGATATGACACTGTCATTAGTGTCATCAGAGACGTTTATTAATTTGATTGAGCGTAAAGTTGATGTGGCTATTCGCGCCGGGACGCTAACGGACTCCAGTCTGCGAGCGCGCCCACTGTTTACCAGCTATCGGAAAATTATTGCATCACCCGAGTATATTGCGCGTTTTGGCATGCCTGAGAATGCAATAGATCTTAAAGATCATCAGTGTCTGGGCTTTACCGAGCCAACCTCGTTAAATACCTGGCCGGTATACTGCTGCGATGGGCAGTTTATGGAAGTCAGCTGTGCGGTTTCATCCAACAGCGGTGAGACGGTTAAGCAGCTGTGTCTTAACGGTAACGGTATCGCCTGTTTATCAGATTATATGGTAGATAAGGAGATTGCCAGCGGGGAATTTATCGAGCTGCTGGCTGATAAACGATTGCCTGTCGAAATGCCGTTCAGCGCGGTTTACTATAGCGACCGGGCGGTTAGTACTCGAATCAGGACGTTTATTGATTTTCTCAGCGAATATATGAAGGAAAAACGGTAGCGTTGATGGTTTATGACTCATGCCAGCCTGGAGCATCTCCAGGCGAGCAGAGGGTTTTAAGAGGGTTAAAGCACTGTTAGTCCCATTGAGGGGTAAGGCCTTCCGGGCTAACCAGCCTGTCATTCATATCCAGAGATGCAATTGCTTTCTTATCTTCTGCATCAAGCTGCAAATCCAGCGCCAGCAGGTTGCTTGCCAGGTTTTCACGCTTAGTTGAAGATGGGATCACCGCATAGCCTTCACCCATCGCCCAGGCCAGAATAACCTGCGCAGCCGTCGCGTTGTGTTTATCCGCAATACGCGAAATCACTTTATCTTTCAGAGCCTTACCATAGGATAACGTCATATAAGATGTGATATGGATACCTTTTTCAGAGGCCCAATCAACCACTTTACGGTTTTGCAGGTACGGTGATAATTCGATCTGGTTGGTTGCGATATTTTCTACACCAACCGCTTTTATAGCCCGCTCCATCAATGGAATAGTGAAGTTAGAGATACCGATCCGGCGGGTCAGCCCCTGTTCTTTCGCTTCCAGAAGTGCTGCCATAAACTCTTCTACTGATACAGCATCTTTCGGTGATGGCCAGTGAATCAACGTCAGATCAACGTAGTCTGTACGCAGCTTTTCCAGGCTTTCTTTCAAGCTTGAAATGAGTTTTTCTTTACTCAGATTCCCGGTCCAGATTTTTGTCGTAATAAACAACTCTTCACGTGCGACACCACTTTCAGCGATAGCCTGGCCGACAGCCGCTTCGTTATCATAAATTTGTGCAGTGTCGATAGCGCGATAGCCCAGTTCCAGCGCCGTTTTTATAGAAGCGATAACCACATCATCTTTCAGACGGAATGTACCGAGACCAAATGCAGGGATTGTCATTATTTTCCTCTTTATTTACCAATATAGGTTAACTAAGAAGCATTATGACGAACGCAAGGATGGGAAAAAAGATCGTAAAACGCAGAGGATTTTTGCTAAATCAGCAACAATAAAACAGCAGATACAAAAAAGCCCTGAGCTAATGCTCAGGGCTTTCAATAAGTGGCGGAACGGACGGGACTCGAACCCGCGACCCCCTGCGTGACAGGCAGGTATTCTAACCGACTGAACTACCGCTCCACCGAATTTCTTTGTCACTACCCGGATTATTCATCCCGGTTTAC
>Ga0207655_1000542_pt1 | contig 47765 bp, 38 predicted proteins | sample KBSM44metaG_FD_184398 | JGI IMG/M metagenome (GOLD analysis project Ga0207655, IMG submission 184398) | Miscanthus rhizosphere microbial communities from Kellogg Biological Station, Michigan, USA - KBS M4-4 metaG (SPAdes) (version 2) | ecosystem: Host-associated > Plants > Roots > Rhizosphere >...
CCATAGGATAAACACTTAATGCATTTTTAATTTCTTCCAGAGAAATTCCGACTTTTTGTGCAACCTTAATAATTCCAATATAACGTAAGACAATTGATGGAAAACGACGCTGATTTCCATTTGTTCTGATACTTTTAATTAGCCCTTTCGACTCATAAAAATGCAAGGTTGAAACGGCTACACCACTCCGTTTAGCCACCTCTCCTACCGTCATCATTCGATTAAAATCAATTTTTTCTTCTGCCTGCATTTTGATATTTCTCAATATTACTTGAGGTTTTATAATTCAGCAAAGTACATTTGTCAATTAATCTTAGCTGCCATGGCTTTTCATCATTACAACTCAAAATACAAAAAACGCTATTGCCAATTTAAGCCATTGTAAAAATCATATCTCTCTATAAATTTTCTGATCAAAGCCCATTGACCTAAATATAACTTGAGGTTTTAGACTGCTTGCCACAGCTGTTATGAATAACAACAAGCTATTCATTTTAAAGGTTTTAATCATCCAGTCTTATTTCTTCAGGAAATATTCTCATGCCATATTTCATTAAATTAAGTTTAGAAAACCAATGGCTGTGGGCCATCAGCAGATGTTGTCTTGCGCTTCTATTTCTAAGTTCAGGACTTAGTAAAATTCTTGCTGTTGAAACAGGATTTTTGGAAATGCAGGCGGCTGGTCTAGAGCCTGCATGGTTATTTAATTATGCTTCTGCGTTGATTCTGCTTGTGGGCGCTTATTGTATTTTATTTGAGCGACATATGTGGTTTGGCACACTGATTCTTTCCGTATTTTTAGCACTGACAATTGTGATTGTGCATCACTTTTGGAACATGACTGGTATTCAAGCCAATATCGCCTTTTACTTTGCACTTGAACATATTTCAGTGATTGGCGGTCTTTTAGCGCTGACCATTGCCAGTCATTTTCGACAACAACTCAGCAACCTTGGAGTTGTCGCATGAAAAACAACAAATGGCTTTTTCTAATCGCGATCATTTTAATTCTCGTGGGTGTCACAATCTATTTTTATTTAAATTCTCGTTCCAGTGAAACGCATCAATCTGGCGCTTATCCTCCAGTCAAAGTGGCATTGAGTTCAGTGGTCGAACAAAGTATTCCACAGACACTTTCCAGTATTGGTGAGTTGGAAGCAATCCGACAAGTCAAAGTGTCAACAGAAACAACAGGTATGATCAAACAGATTTATTTCCAATCTGGACAAGCTGTTCAACAAGGTCAAATACTGGTTCAACTCAATACCGATGTGGAACAAGCTCAATTAGGTCGCTTGCAAGCCAAATTGAAACAAGCCGAAATGGCCTATCACCGCACCAAACTTCTGATTGATAGTCATGCGATTTCACGGGCAGAAATGGATACCGCATTGGCTGATCGAGATATGACGCGTGCAGAAATCCAACAGCTACAAGCCAGCATAAAACAGAAAGCGATTCGAGCCCCCTTTTCTGGTGTCATGGGAATACGCCAAGTACATCAAGGACAATATTTAGAGGCAGGCACTGGTATTGCTAATCTGGTCGACTTTCGACAAATTCTTGCCAATTTCACATTGGATGAACAATTGGCATCAAGGTTAAAAATCGGACAATCTGTACAACTCAAAATTGATGCATTTCCTGAAAAGTCCTTTACAGCTGTGGTCAGTGCAATCGAACCGATGATCACAACATCGCGAACTGTGCAGGGGCAAGCAATTTTAAATAACCATGATCAACAGTTAAAACCGGGCATGTATGCCAAATTAGACATCCAAGAATCTGAACGCCCAAGCTTGGTCGTTCCTGAAACTGCAATTACCTATACGGCTTATGGCAATACTGTCTTCCTTGCAAAACAAGACCATAACAAGCTGATTGTGCAACGTGTGGCGGTAGTGCTCGGTGAGCGCCATCAAGCCAAAGTTGTAGTCAAATCTGGGCTCAAAGCAGGTGATCAAGTTGTTGTATCAGGACAACTTAAATTAAGTGATGGTATGCAAGTTGAGCCGACCATAAATACACTTGAGCATCCCCAACCTTCCTCGATCAAGCCCAAAGTCTAGGGAGATAAGCGAATGAAATTTACTGACCTTTTTGTAAAACGCCCTGTATTGGCCTTGGTCGTCAGCACCTTGATCTTGCTGGCGGGCTTGTTTTCCCTGAATAAACTGCCTATCCGACAGTATCCTTTACTTGAAACTTCAACGATAAGTATCAATACAGAATATCCCGGTGCATCTGCTGAGCTTATGCAAGGTTTTGTCACCCAACCCATTGCTCAAGCAGTGTCTTCGGTAGAAGGCATCGACTATCTCAGTTCTTCTACTGTACAAGGTCGTAGTGCTGTAACCTTACGCATGCAATTAAATCGTGACTCAACCCAAGCATTAACAGAGGTGATGGCAAAGGTTAATCAAGTCCGTTACAAACTACCAGAACAGGCATTTGATCCAGTCATTGAACGTTCTTCAGGTGAATCTACCGATGTTGCCTATATCGGATTTTCCAGCGAACAACTGTCCTTGGCTGAATTAACCGATTATTTGTCTAGGGTGGTAGAGCCCATGCTGTCTACCATTGATGGCGTTGCTAAGGTACAGACCTATGGCAGTCAGCGTTTGGCTATGCGGATTTGGTTGGATGCCGATCGTTTGGCCAGTCGTGGGGTAACTGCCGCCGATGTCGCCAATGCGATCCGTCAAAATAACTATCAAGCCGCACCGGGTCAGGTCAAAGGCGAATTGGTGGTTTCAAATGTCAATGTTTCCACAGATCTCACCAGTATTCAGGACTTTAAAAATCTGGTGATACGCAATGATGCTCAAAATCTAATTCGTCTACAAGATGTGGCAACAGTTGAACTTGGCGCTGCTTCGACAGAAACAAGTGCCTCTATGGATGGTAAACCTGCAATTTTTGTTGGTCTACAAGCGACGCCTACAGGCAACCCCTTGGTGATCGTACAGGGAATTAAAGATAAATTGCCTGAGATCAAAAAAACTTTGCCACCGGGGGTTACAGTTAATCTTGCCTATGAAACAGCCCGTTTTATTGATGCCTCTATTGATGAAGTTTTACATACTTTTATCGAAGCGCTGATTATTGTTATTGCGGTGATCTATCTGTGTTTAGGTTCTTTACGTAGTGTCTTGATCCCTGTAGTGACAATTCCACTGTCAATGTTAGGTGCCTTGGGTTTAATGCTGTTATGTGGCTTTAGCATCAATTTACTCACACTTTTAGCCATGGTACTCGCCATAGGATTGGTTGTAGATGATGCAATCGTGGTGGTTGAAAATGTCCATCGGCATATTGAAGAAGGAGCAACCCCAGTTGCAGCAGCTTTGATCGGGGCACGAGAAGTCGCAGGCCCTGTAATTGCAATGACCATTACACTGGCCGCAGTGTATGCTCCGATTGGTTTAATGGGTGGATTAACTGGTTCCTTATTCAAAGAATTTGCTTTTACTTTAGCCGGTGCAGTTTTGGTTTCAGGGATTATTGCCTTAACCCTATCTCCTGTTATGAGTTCATTTCTACTTCAATCCAAACAGCAGGAAGGTAAAATGGCAAAAGCAGCCGAATGGTTCTTTGAACATTTGACCCAGCTTTACAGTAAATTGCTCAATTTTTCCTTACATCATCGTTGGATCACAGTCGTTTTTGCGATCGCTATTTTTATTAGCCTTCCATTGCTTTACCAACTCCCTCAAAAAGAATTGGCGCCCAATGAAGATCAAGCCAGTGTATTGGCAGCCATCAAAGCACCACAACATGCCAATCTGAATTATGCTGAACACTTTAATCAAAAACTTGATGAAATCTTCTGGACTTTCCCTGAAACCAGTACCACGTGGATTATTAATGGTACAGATGGGCCTGCATCAAGTTTTGGTGGAACAACCCTTTCCACATGGTCTGAGCGAGTGCATTCTGCGGATGAAATTCAACAGCAACTTCAAGCCAAAGTTGGTGATGTAGAAGGCAGCAGTATTTTTGTATTCCAAAATCCTGCGCTTCCCGGTTCAACAGGTGGTTTACCCGTACAAATGGTGTTACGTAGTGCACAAGACTATTCAACCATTTATCAGGCGATGCAGAACATCAAGCAAAAAGCCCGTGAAAGTGGCCTTTTTGTGGTGGTCGACAGTGATCTAGACTTTAATAACCCCGTGATTCGAATCGAGGTTGACCGGGCCAAAGCCAATAGTCTGGGTATTCGTATGCAAGATATCGGCGAAGCCTTGGCGACATTGGTTGGTGAGAATTATATCAATCGTTTTAGTATGCAAGGTCGTGCCTATGATGTGATTCCTCAAAGCATCAATACACAACGTTTGACAGCTCAAGCACTGACACGACAGTTTATTCGTACCGACCAAGGTACACTGATTCCCTTATCGACTGTGGTCAGTCTAAGTGAACAGGTAGAACCCAATAAACTCACTCAATTTAATCAACAAAATGCTGCAACTTTTCAGGCAATCCCCGCCGCTGGGATTTCCTTAGGTCAAGCTTTAAGTTTTCTGAAACAGGCTGCCTCTGAATTACCGACTGGATTTAGTTACGACTGGCAAGCCGATGCACGTCAGTATGTACAGGAAGGTAACGCTTTGATGTTTGCATTTTTAGCCGCGCTGATTGTGATTTATCTGGTTTTAGCCGCTCAATATGAAAGCCTAATGGATCCATTTATTATTTTAATTACGGTTCCGCTATCGATCTGTGGCGCATTAATCCCCTTGGCTTTTGGACTTGCCACAGTCAATATCTACACTCAGATTGGTTTAGTCACACTGATTGGACTGATTAGTAAGCATGGTATTTTAATGGTTGAGTTTGCCAATGAATTACAAGTTCATGAAGGTTTAGATCGGCGAGCGGCTATTCTAAAAGCTGCTCAAATTCGTTTACGTCCAATTTTGATGACCACGGCGGCAATGGTGTTTGGGCTGATTCCTCTTCTTTTTGCCACAGGCGCTGGCGCACATAGTCGCTTTGGTCTAGGGCTTGTAATTGTTTGTGGTATGTTGATCGGGACCTTCTTTACGCTTTTTGTCTTACCTACTATTTACAGTCTGTTGGCTCGTCAACACAATCAAGACCTTCACTCTAGCCGTTTACACGAGCTACAACAGATTGACCAACATGAGCAAAAATCATGACGTTGAATGGGTTGAACATCCAGCATGCTGCTGTCTAAGCTTCTATGTATGATCAGATCGCTTGAATATAATTTTTTATTGATAAAGTTCTATATCTATAGAACTTTATCAATTTTTTAATGCATGATTCTAACCACTGATTTAGAGCTACTGATTTAGAGCGACTGATTTTTAACGACATGGTTCACTCATATTTTTACAGTCGGGTTTTGCCAATTTGATTGTTTTATGATTCTAGAATCTCATTTCGAACCCTGCTTTGATGGTACGACCGGGAATCGGCATACCGATCACTGTACCAGGATCAAAGTTATAACGATTGGTTAAGTTATCAACATTAAACGAGAGATTTAGATTTGGATTCAGTTTATAGCTCGCAAAAATATCAACTAAGGTTTCCGAAGAAATTTCGGTCACCGCACGCCCACTCACCCCTGTACCCTGTAACCAACCTTTAGGATTTTTCTTTTCAGAATGATATCTGGCACGTACCCCCACATTAAGTTTATTTTCAAACAAACTCTTGCCTAAGCTCATATTAAAAAGTTTACGTGGTGGCAAGCGTGTTGAAATCAAACTCCAAGAATCACCGACCTCATTACAATCATCTTTCGTCGCTGGGCATACTTTCGGTGCTTGATATAAAGTTCCATTCATGTTTACAAAGAAACTTGGATGATGGTAAGCAAGACTAAACTCTAAACCTTTCAATACAACTTGCTCATAATTTAGGAAAGTATAGGAGGTGGTATAAGGCAAAATAAAATCAGGCGTAATCTCATTAACAATATCTTTACGTTGTACTCCTTGGGTCAGGAAATTTTGGGTTTGATTACGGAAATAATTGATATTGAATTTTAACTGATCTGCTTCAGTGAAAACGTTATCGTTGTGCCCAATAAAACCAAACTCAACAAGACGAGAATTCTCTGATTTAATCGGCAAATCTGGATCATAACTAAAGGTTTGTTTGGAAACTGTCGATTCAAACAAACTTGGACTGCGGTACATATTGGAAAGTTTTGCATAGACATCAATACCATTCAGCAACTGATAATTCAGCTGCGCCATCCAGTCGATCTTTCCGTCATAGTCTCGAAGCGCATAGCCTTTGTCATTTAAATCTGAATTGGCGACCGGTCTCATTGCGACATACTGGTCTCCATAATCCTTAATTTTTGCCTTATGCCATTTGCTGCCTAAACTCAAAGTAAAATCTTTAAAGAGATAATCGCCATTGAGAAATAGAGAGGATTCCTGACGTAATCCATCACGTGCGATTTCATTATCAATAAGATTTTGTGGCTTCATCCGTTGCTCATCATATGTCAGACCATAATTCAAGGTTAAAGCATCAATTTTACTGGTATTTTCTAAATTAATCCCGCTACGGTAGTCCTGAAAACTCCCCCAATATTGATCACCATACTGTGAATTCGCAATACCAATCATGCCATTGTGCTGGCGATATTTGGCATTGGTATGCCAAACCCCTAACTCTAAATCAAACCACGGATTATTCTTGGGCTTATAGGTATAGTTGCCACTGAAAGCATTAATTGCGGCGGTTCCAAGTGACCACTGTGGCATGGTATATGCGCCCTTTATATATTTGGGTAGAACATAATCACCATCGATATATCCCCAAGGTGGAGAGTTAGGATCAATCACTTGTGATCTATTCCAATAAAAAGCCATGACCTCACCCGCTTTTTGCATATGGCGGCGCATATTCACTTCAACACGATGTTCGTCTGTAATATTCATACCCGCTTTGATGATGCCTGAATCACTTTTATAACTGGTGTTCACCACCTCTTGACCGGGTCCAACATCAACAATATCTCGCGCTTCATAATAATCAATGCCGTGTTTTCCAGCATAGTAATTACCGACTTCTCGTTTACTATAAGCAGCGACCAGATCGAATACATCATTCCGATAAGCAGCAGCGATTGTGCCAGCGCCATTTTGAAAATTATTCGAGGACAGTTTATTACGAAGCAGATAAGACATCTGCTCACGCTCATTATCTGAGGTCTGTGGTGCTTTGTTATTGTTATAAAAACTGCCTTTTAGCATGACACCTGATTGACGATTAGGCAGCAAAATATCGTTTGCACTGAGTGTACGCATTTTCACGATTCCGCCAATACCGCCCACACTAAATTTAGCTCGCGATGCGCCTTTTTCGACTTCAATCTGACTAATCAAATCCATATCGATATATGTTCGGTCACTCTCTCCTTGATAGCCTCGAAAGGTATGACTGGATTGTAGGCTACCATCAATAATTACAGGGACACGCCCCTCACCTTGTATTCCACGGATACCAATATCAATTGCACCCGCTTCGTTACGTAGGCTATTGACTTGTACACCAGCGATATCAGAAAACACATCGCCATTCCCCGTGCCTCTAAATCGGCTAATGTGTTCACGATTCAGCTGTGTTGTATTGACCTTTTGTTTTTGTTGTACAGCATTGACTTTAATCTGAGGAAGCGTAACAACATCACTGTCCGTATTATTGAAAAGCAAAGGGTTATTTAACGGAGTGCTTGTATTTGCAATCGCAGTGTTTTTATCTGTATTCGGTTTAGCTGAGCCAGATTTAACGATTAAGACATATGTCGAACCTTGCTGCTCTACCCGATAAGGGTGATCTGCAAGCAAGTAATCGAAGCCTTGCTTTACACTATAATGCCCGGTAATTCCTTTACTTTTTAGACCTTTTAAAATATTTGCATCATAACTAAAGGCAATACCCGACTGTGCTGCAAAACTTGATAACACATAGCCCAATTGATTCTCTGAAATTTGATAATATTTTTCTGGCGCTTTTTTCGCTGCCATTGAAACATTTGGAGTCATTTGTGCATAAACACCACTGATACAAAAGCACTGTATTAACATGGCTAGAGTTTGTTTTTTAAACTTCATAGGAACGCCCACACTTGTGAATGATTTTCATTTTCAATAATCATTACCCAGTGAATTGTTAAAACATGACATGAAAATTTATATTTTTTCTGGTCTGGTCCAAATCCAGATCAACCCAATCAGTAAAATGACCAACAGGCTAAGTTTTAAGTGCAAATGCAGTGAAGACACCATTAACATGGTCGTACCGAGTAAAATACTCAATGTCATCATCCATTTACGTGAACGCGAAATCTGTTTAAAACCGCCGCGATACTGTGCGAGCAACATTGCAATATAACGATTTTGATGTAACCAACAATGCAAGCGTGCTGAACCTTTTGAGGCAAAAATCGTTGCTAAAAAGAGGAAATCAAAAGTTGGGATCCCCGGCAATACAATGCCCACCACAGCGAGAACAAGACATAAAATTGCCAAGATGATGCAGATCACACGCACCACTGAGGATGAATGTAAATTTGCGGATGGCGTTACTGGCAAAGACGCTAACAGCGTTAAGTCTTTGCCTTGGGTGTGATTGCTGACAGAAGACGCTTTCTTCATGTTGAATGAATGTCTTTTAATAATGCGCCAAAATAATCAAAGGCTTGTTGAGCAGCGTAAATGACACGATCTTGCTCGTCTTGAGTAAAGTCAGCCTGATCAAGTTCCTCAATAAAGTGTTTCCAGACTTTGGCCCGCCCTTCTGGATAGGCAGCTAAATTTCTTGCAGCAAAATCTGCGGAAAACCCCAAACTTTGTTGCGCTTGTTTAAATAAGAATGCTGCACCCAGCGTAGAACCTTCAGACACATAGATCCAACCCAGCGCTTCAGGAAAGCCAATCGTTTCAGTAACCAAGGCCAACGATTCTGGTTCGATCTGAAGGTCTTGTAGGTCTAAGTAAGCTGCTTGCGAACGTCCACGAATATCTAAATCAGAAATCAAGGCTGCAACCTTGGGATGTTGAAATAAATATTCGACATTTTTTTGAAAATAATACTGTGACAAAGTAAATTTTGCATAATGTGCGACGTCTTTAAATACTTGGGCTTTTTCCATTAATTGATGCATATATTCATGTTGACTGGCTGTCTCTATTTTTAAACGAGATGCAAGGCGGTTGAGTGTGAATGAGGTGCTCATCAATTTTCTCCAGTTTGTTTGGCTTAACTGTATTACCCGCCTTGTCTGTAAAAACTGACATCATTTCTTAATTATTTTTACTTTTCTGATTTTCAGGTTTCGGCTGAATACTCAACACACGATCCCCGAAATAACGTTCTACTTTGATTGGATAGCTGAATTGCAATGCTGTTTGTAAGGTGCCAAAGTCATTGACTGGATATGAACCTGAAACTTTTAACGACTTCAATTGAGGGTCAATGTCTATATATTGATGTTGATAGCGCCCAATCTCTTGAAGCAATTTTTCCAATGGCATTTCAAAAGCCATGACCATGTGGTTTTTCCATGCCAATATATTCGGATCTAAACTTTGTAATGCTTTGAAATTACGATCATCAAAGCAGAGCTGCTCACCAGCATGGACAATTTTAATGTGTTTGGACTGGTTCAAACTGACTTTCACTGCGCTTTCTATGACGCCTAGACAGGTTTGATTTTCACTGTTGTTGAAATACTGAACATTAAATACAGTGCCAAGTGCTTGCAGATTTGCCGATTCAGTTTCGACCAAGAATGGGCGATAAGCATGATTTTTTTCTTTGGCCGTACGTATTTGTATTTCACCATAATGTAATTTTACAATACGTTGATGTGCTGTATAACGCACGTCCAAAGCCGTATGGGTATTTAATTGAAGTTGTGTCCCATCTTCCAGTTCAAGCTGTTTCTGCTGACCCACCGCAGTACGATAATCCGATAACCATCTATAGCGATAATCCGAGTTCCATAGCATGACACTGCCAAAACACAGAAAACAGGCAAGCAACAATTGTTTGGTTAAATTAAATTGGGCATTTTTCTTGCCTTGCTGAATCAGCTGTTGCCCATCTTCGGGAAATTCCTCAAGGCTATACAATAAGCGTTCGGCTTTAGACCATGCAGCTTGGTGTTGGGAACTTTGCTGTTTCCATTTTTCAAATTCAAGCTGTTCAGTTTCATTTAGGGGGGCGTGTTGGATTTTAATGATCCATTGCGCTGTTTCTCGATAAATTTGATCATGCAACATGCAGGCATTAATCCATAACAGCTAAACATTGGCTCAACACTGAGACCAGATCACGCATTACCGTACGGGTAGAAATATTTAAGCGTTTTGCAATTTCCTGTTGGGTCAACCCTTCTAATTGTGACCAAATAAAGACCTGTTGCTGGCGCTCAGGCAATTGATTGAGTAATTGATTAATCAAACATAAAGATTCAATTGCTGATATTTTTTGCTCAGGTGTAATTTCATCATATTCAGGTCTGCTTGAAATCGCCTCTAAATAGGCTTTTTCAATCGATTTACGTTGATACCAATTAATCAAAATTCCCTTGGCAACTGTGGTTAAAATTGCACGCGGCTGATCAAAATACAATTCATCTTTACGCTTTAAGATACGCAGAAAAGTATCATGCGCTAAATCAGCGGCATCTTCACTATGGTTGAGGCGACGTTTTAACCATTGATATAACCAAGAATGGTGATGACGATATAGCATGCTAATAGGATCAGACATATTTAACGATAATGAGAATTATTAGCAATATCATAGCAAAAAATAAAGCAAATGAGCGCTCTGTTTGCCCTTTTAATTAATTTTTTAATTTATCCAACTTATTTATAAGACTACGCAACATACTCGAATGGGATATATGGTAAATCTTAAACAAAATTTAATTCAAAATTATTATAATTTTATCAAAAACTTATCACTTTTAAATAAAAAAATTTCTCGATCATCCTCAAGATGACCGAGAAACTGTTTATTAGGTATTGACTATAATTTATTTGCTAATCGCTTGATCTATATTTTTAGCAAATTTTTGAATATCACTGGCTTGAATTGTTGTTTTACCTTTACCAATCACTTGAAATTGTTGTGCTGCCGTTTCCTGCATTTTGACTTTACCTGTTGCAATATTGGCATCAAAACGTTGCATAAACTCATCCACATATTCCTTTTCAGTGACAATATGATCACCATTCGCATCGGTTGCAAAATATTGTTTGTCACGCGCTGTTAGATAATCTCCAAGCGTTACATAGTTTTTCCCTTGACCATATTGACTAATAAATTCGTTGATGTTGCTAGGCATTGGCATTGAAATTGGTAGTTTCATACGGAATCCATCATGCGTTGCATTACTATTGCCCGCTAATTTGGCATCTTCTGCATTTACTAAACCATCCAAGTTTTTATCAAACTCATTAAAGGTTTTTAAACCTGTCTCCTGAAATTCCTTTAAAGTCAGTTTCTGGTCTTTATTATTATCGAGAATGCCATAACGTACATGCGCCTGTTTTTCTGACATTTCACGGCGCTGTTTAAGTAATGGCTCTAAACGAGCTTGCTCGTATTGAACAAACTGCACTTGATTGACTTTTTTATTCGCCTTAAACAATTCGGCATAGTCCTGAGTATATTGTTTAATTAAGGTGCTACTGTTCTGCTCTTTATTATTAGGATGGTAAAGCACATACAATGCATATGCCTGTTGATAAGCATTGGGTTGATCTACTGTTTCAGCAATCGCTGAACCAGCAGTTGCCATTGCAGTTAAACTGGTCATCCATAGCGCCAATTTTTTCATGTTCGTTTCCTTGTAGGTGAATATTTGTTGAATTAAAAAATTCTTTCCATTGTGCTATTTAAAAAATCAATATTTAAATTCAATACTTGCCACAACATTACGTCCTGGTTCAGCAGCACGATCGATTACACTAGCCTGATTCGCTCCTGTAATTGTTCCCACAGCAGCATAATCCCAATAGGTCTTATCAAAGATGTTATTCAATGCTACGTTCAGCTTGGTAAACTTGGTCACATTCCAATATGCGGATAAGTCAAATACGGTATAACCTGCCACATTCTGATATTTGATATCATCCTGATAAGAACTGACATCTCGCGTTGCCATCCTTCCACCAACAGCAGTTGCAGTCATACCTAAACCAAAGACTTTATTTGGATCATCATAAGCAAAGGTAAAGCTGCCTTTTTCTGGCTGAACGGAATTTACGCCACTTTTTCCGCCATTTTTATTTTTTGCCGAGCCTTTGGTTTTACCTGCAACAAGTGCAAGACTATAGCCATCTGAGTTTGGAATAAACTGACCTAAGTCAATTCGTGTTGAAAGCTCTCCACCCCAGATCTGTGCATTAGCCAAGTTTTCTGCACGATAGTAGCCAAAAGGATATTGAGGTGTATTGCCATAGTTAAAGTAGTCGATAAAACCTTTGTATTTGCTGTAGAAACCTGTCAAATCAAATTTAATCCCTTCAATTGAGGTGTTTCTTAAACCCACTTCGAAAGCATCACTGGTTTCTTTTTTTAAGTTCGAATTACCCACCACAATATAAGCAGGATTAGCTAACATTGTTTGATAAATCCCGCCAATTTCAGTTGGCGATGGAATACGATTACCTCTTGAATATTTTAAATAGCTATAATTATCTGGGGTAAACTGATAACTTGCAGAAAAACTTGGCGAAACATAATTATAGTCTTTGGCTTGTATATCACTATAAGAGGTAATTTCAGGTCTAAACTCCTGACGTTCAAAACGAATCGCTGGAGTTAGAGTTAAATCTCGTCCCAATACATCCAATCGGATATCATCAGCAACATAAGCAGAGTAACGTTTTAATTCAGAATTTAATAAATAACTACCTTGATATATGCTTGTAATTGGAACGCCATTACGAAGATCTAATTTAGTACTTGCGTAATCTTTCTTGTCTGCTGTAATGCCATATTTAAGCTTTTGGTTAGTAAGTTCTTTGCTTGCTTCAATTTTTATACCAGTATTTTTCTCTTTATAAGTGGTTGAAAAATCACGTGCAACTGTCGCACTATTCATAAATGAAGTATCAGTATCATTGTTCGATTCCTGATACCATATTTTACTGTTTAATGTATCAAAGAGCACAAAGTCATTCGGTCGATAAATATGATCAATACTCAATTGTGTTCGATCTATATCTTGGTGTTGTTTTGCATCGCTCTTAAAGTTAGAGAATAAATCGGCTGCAATATTATCTGTGTCAGACTTTTTCTTATAATAATCCGCAGTAAAATTGAGTTGGTGTTGGTCAGATAGATTCCACAATAATCGGGTAAGCACTGCATCCGAGGTCCAATCTGCTGGAAAAGCTGCCGTTTTTGAATTTGGTTTGGTTTCACTCCCCTCACGATGTGCATAAGCCACAAGTGCTTTGAGATTATCATTGCCGACAGCGCCTGTCACAGAACTTAACCATGCGCTGTCCGCAGAGCTATAACCTGCTTTTAATGTTCCAGCGGCGGTTTTACCATCAACCAAATAATCTTCTGGTGATTTATTTTTAAAAGAAACCCGACCACCAATACCATCTGTTGATACATCAGTTGTTCCTGAAACAATATCGACACTGGTAAACATCTCTGGTTCAATATAATCCCGACCAGCACCGCGCTTGCTCATGCTTTTAGGTGGTATATAAGTACTTACTGTTGCCTCTGCTAAATCTATCCCATCTACATCTAAGCCAATTCGATTTGCATCTATACCACGGATGTTATAACTACTGGTGCCAGTACCATCAAAAAATGTTCCACTCCCTCCAACGGAAAACGGTGCATTGACCAAAGGCAAATATTTCACTATACCGGCCATATCGGTTACGCCCGTCTTATCCATGTTTTCTCGGTTGATCGAAGTTCGAGAAACAGGCGCATCATTTTTATATTCGGCATAGACCGTAATCGTCGTCAAAGCATTCTCATTCTTTTCCAATTTACGCTTTTCGGAATTATTCTCTTCTGCATAGCCTACCGTAGTGATGCTTGCTGTCATTAACGCAAGCAAACATAATGACAAATAATGTGGTTTTAAAACCACAGTATCAGACTTGGCTATATTATATAGCGCAACAGGGTTTAAATTCATGAGGGAGAAACCTTATTAATTGATATTAATCATCATTAAATGTGTATATTTAGACTCATCCAATATGTTCAAATCGGGAGTCAAAACATGGATTACAAATATACACATACAATCTATCAAATGAGAATAATAATCAATAACAATATCATTTACAATAACAGTACTACCAGATGTATTTTAAAGCATCAAAAAAAATAATTAAGATATTGAAAAATAATAAATATTTATAATTAAAAATTAACTCTTTTATCAAAATTTGTACATGATTTTAAGTGAGAATCTGTATTTTTGGATGATCTTATTGCCTTAGAATTCGTATATTTTGTTGTTGTTTATAGTTTTACAATGTCATTTTCCGTTTAGCTTTTCCACCCCAATTATTCTATTTTTATAATATAAAAACTTATAGCATCTTTCCTTTTTATATCTCTTTAATTTCTCGTTATATTTAGCTTTGTTCAATTTTTTATTTAGATTAGCGTTATTAAAATATAAACACTCAAATATTAACCATAATAATCAAGTCTTATAAAAGTTCTAACGGCAAAAAATTAATTTTTACGTTTTAGCGTAAAATTGATTTTGTTATTTTTATTCAAAGCTTTTTCATTGATACCCAATCTCTGAGTTTGCTCGTGCTTTTATCCAGTCACTAAATGCTTTAACTTTAGGTAATTCATTATTTTTCAATGACGTAATATAGTAATGCTGATCGCATTTTAAATACATATTTTTAAATGGCATTACCAACTCACCACTTTCTAAGTCTTTTTCTACGAGCTTTTTACGCCCCATGGTAATACCCAAGTGATTTTTAGCAGCTATTAAAGCCAGATCAGATCGGTCAAAACTCATCTCTGAAGAATGATCCATATTTACATTAAAGTGCTGCGTCCAACTGTTCCATTCATCTGCGCCTGTGCCGTTACTCCATGCTTGGCAGTCATGCAGCAATGTGCAGTTTTTTAAGTTGTCTAGATGATCGTAGAGGTTAAATTTTTCAGCATATGCCGGACTACATACGGGGATAATATATTCGTCCATTAAATACTGATAATTCAACTGAAAAGACGGTTGATTGTCAAAATAAAGCGCAATATCAATTCCGCTACGTTGAAAATTTACATCCTCATTACCCGTTAAAACTGAAAGTTGGATCAATGGATAGCGTTGGATGAAATCAGGCAATTGGGGCACTAACCAACACTGAGCAATCGATGGTCTCGCATAAATCGTGAGTGAGCCGACAAGTTGCTGATTTTGCAGTGCCTTAATTTCAACATTTAACGAGTCTAATGAAAATTGTAAAGCAGCTAAAATCCGCTGTCCCTCAGTGGTTAACTTTACTTTACGATGCAAACGTAAAAACAGTTTGATATTAAGTTCTTTTTCTAACAAATTAATTTGGTGACTTACCGCACTTGGGGTTAAAGACAGTTCTTCAGCGGCGAGTGCAAAAGACTCATGTCTTGCCGCAACTTCAAATGTATACAGTTTTGAGAGCTGAAAACCAGTTAGATTTTTATGTGCGGTGGTCATGCATTTTTCCTTTTTGCTGAAACAAAATGATTGATCACATGCTTCTTGCTGTCCTATGCCCATATAAATAACGTATAAATCATTTAAAAATCAAAATTTATTTAGGATTTATTTTTCAAGTGAATTATTTTAACCCGTAGATCAAATATCATCGTTTGACGGATTTCTCTGGTTTAACTTCAATAGACCAAGAACAACTTTTGTCACAGAGATATATGGTATGGAAACCAATTTCGTGGATGTCGGTATATTATTAACCAGTATCGGGTTAATTATTTTCACTATTTTAAAATTTAAACTGCATCCCTTTTTAGCTTTACTTCTGGCAAGTTTCTTTGTCGGTGTAGCAATGAAAATGCCATTACTGGATATGGTCAATGCAATTGAAAATGGGATCGGAAGCACCTTGGGTTTCCTTGCCACAGTCATTGCACTGGGTACTATTCTCGGCAAAATGATGGAAATCTCTGGTGCTGCTGAACGTATCGCCCTGTCTTTGCAACGATGTCACTGGATATCCAGTGATGTGGTCATGGTGCTGATTGGGCTATTTTGTGGTATCACTTTATTTGTAGAAGTTGGTGTAGTTTTATTAATTCCTTTGGCTTTTTCTATAGCGCAGCATACCAAAACCTCTTTGTTTAAATTGGCGATTCCATTATGCACCGCATTAATGGCTGTACATTGTGTGGTACCGCCTCACCCTGCCGCACTTTATGTCACCAATAAACTAGGGGCTGATGTCGGTACCGTGATTATTTTTGGCTTAATGGTGGGTTTAGCCGCTGCACTGGTTGGTGGCCCATTGTTTTTAAAATTAGTTGGTCAACGTTTACCGTTTAAAGCCGTACCTGTCGAATTTTCAAAGCTTACCTTAAAAGAAGAACACAACTTACCTTCTTTAAAAATCACCTTATTTACGGTATTTCTTCCAATCGGGTTAATGTTAATCAAAACAGTGGCTGAATTAAATAATCATACATCCACTCAGCTTTCACATATTTTAGGCTTTATCGGCAATCCGATCACCGCGATGTTTATTGCGGTATTTGTTGCTTACTACACCCTCGGTCTACGCCGTAATATGCAGATGGGAAGTTTATTAAAAGCCACCGAAGACTCTTTTTCTTCAATTGCCAACATCCTATTTATCATTGGGGCTGGCGGTGCATTTAACAGTATTTTAAAAGCCAGTGGTTTAGCTGACTCAATGGCAGTCACGCTTTCCCACTTGCATATGCATCCAATTTTACTTGCGTGGTTGGTTGCTCTGATTTTACATGCAGCTGTAGGCTCTGCAACTGTTGCAATGATGGGTGCAACCGCTATCGTTGCACCGATGTTAACGCTCTACCCTAATATTAGTCCCGAGATCATGGCGATTGCGATTGGTTCAGGTGCCATCGGTTTTACCATTGTGACAGACTCTTTATTTTGGTTAGTCAAACAATACTGTGGTGCTACATTAAACGAAACCTTTAAATACTATACCTCTGCAACTTTTCTTGCCTCGCTCACCGCATTGGGCTGCACCTTCCTGCTTTCTCATTTTATTTAAGCCTTTAGGAGTATTTTATGAACGCTCAACAGATTCATCAGCTGATTGCCCAATACCCGATTGTTAAAGACCTTATCGCACTCAAAGAAGTGGCATGGTTTAATCCCAATTTTACCTCACTGGTAGAAGGGCTGCCCTATGTCGGGTTGAAGCAAAAAGATATTGATGATGCCAGTGCACGTTTGACACGCTTTGCACCCTATTTGATGAAAGCTTTTCCAGAAACAGTAGTATCCCAAGGTATTATAGAATCCGAACTGGCAGCTATTCCTCAAATGCAGCAACAGTTGGAACAGCATTTTGGGCAAGCGATCCATGGTCAATTATGGCTTAAAAAAGACAGTCATCTTCCAATATCGGGTTCAATCAAAGCCCGTGGTGGCATCTATGAGGTGCTTTGTCATGCTGAAAAGCTTGCGATTCAAGCACAACGCCTAAACATTGAAGATGATTATGCAAAACTGAATAGTCCAGAGTTTAAACAGTTTTTTAGTCAATACAGTATTGCGGTCGGTTCTACTGGAAATCTAGGCCTTTCTATTGGCATCATGAGTGCAAAATTAGGCTTTGATGTGACTGTGCATATGTCAGCAGATGCACGTCAATGGAAAAAAGATAAGTTACGTGCGCACAATGTCACAGTAGTTGAATATGCTGAAGATTATGGTGTTGCCGTGGAACAGGGCCGAAAAGCAGCATTAGAAAATCCAAACTGTTTTTTTATCGATGATGAAAACTCACAAACCTTATTCTTAGGTTATGCAGTTGCTGGGCAACGTTTAAAACAGCAATTAGAACAAAAAAATATTTTGGTTGATCAACAACATCCTTTATTTGTTTATTTACCTTGTGGTGTTGGCGGAGGCCCCGGTGGCGTTGCATTTGGCTTAAAAATGGCCTTTGGTGATCATGTACATTGTATTTTTGCCGAGCCGACCCATTCACCATGTATGTTACTCGGTGTTGCAACAGGTTTACATGATGAAATTTCAGTTCAAGATCTGGGTATAGACAATATCACTGCTGCTGATGGCCTCGCTGTTGGGCGAGCATCTGGCTTTGTGGGTCGAGCCATGCAAAGGTTATTAGACGGTTTTTATACATTAACGGATGAAACTATGTATGTACTCTTGGGCATGCTCAATGATGCAGAACAGCTTAAATTAGAACCTTCTGCGTTGGCGGGTATGCTTGGACCAATTTTGACCAATCAACATCAAGACTATGCCGCGCTACATCACTTTAGCCAACAGCAATTGGAAAATGCTAATCATATTGTCTGGGGGACTGGAGGAGGAATGGTTCCAGATGAAGAAATGGAAAAATACTTAACCCAAGCGAAAGCCTATAAAAAATAATTTGTATAGCCTTGATTCACATAGGTCTTGATCTCATCAGAATCTGGGGCGGTAGCAGATAAATAAAGTGATTATCCTCTATCGCCCCCCATTAAAGACTTGGGTCCGGATTTTCCCTATGGAATTAAACGATCCCACCATTGACTCGAAGGACTTGGGCATTGACCCAATTACTCGCCTCATTTACGGCGAAATCCAGCACTGCGGCAATATCTTCTACAGTGCCTAAACGCTCTAAAGGTGCAGCTTTACTTAACTGAGCAATCAATGCATCACTTTTGCCTTCAAGGAAAAGTTCAGTTGCCGTAGGCCCAGGTGCAATTGCATTTACCGTAATATTTTTTCCTCTTAACTCTTTGGCTAAAATAGCCGTTAAGGATTCTATGGCAGCTTTTGATGCAGTATAAACACCATAAGTTTCGAGCTTCATCCCCACTACACTGCTAGATAAATTAATAATTTTACCGCCCTTTTGCAGTCGCTTAGCAGCTTCACGCATGGTATATAAAGGGCCTTTAATATTAATTGCTAAAACTTGATCAATACTTTCATCGTCTAATTGTTCAATCTTACTTAATTTCAAAATCCCTGCATTGTTAATCAGCACGTCCAATCGACCATAGGTTTGAATTGCATAATCAAATAATGCAATCACTTCATTAGAATGGCTGATGTTGGCTTTAAATAAACTCGCTGTTCCGCCTAACGCTTGAATACTACTCAAAACATGCTCCGCCTCTTTATCATTACTGGCATAATTAATAATGATTTTATGGCCTTGCTGTGCCAATAAGCTGGCAGTAAATGCACCAATTCCGCGAGAAGCGCCTGTAATTAAAATCACTTTTTCTTGCTGTGTTTGATCTGTTGTATGCATGGTGATGACCTCATGGAATAAAATATACCTCTAATCGCGTCTATGATACTGTTCAGATAAAACCAGATAATCTAGTTAAATCTGACATCTTTATCCGAATAAATCGAACAATTGGAATGGCGTATGGATAAACTCAATGCAATGTCTGCTTTCGTCAATGTGGTAGAACAACAAAGTTTTACCAAAGCTGCGCAGATCTTAAACCTGCCACGCTCAACGCTGACTGATGCAATTAAACAATTAGAATTCCAACTCAATACGCGCTTATTGTTGCGTACAACTCGTCAGGTAAAAGCAACAGATGAAGGCCATATTTATTATGAGCGTTGCAAATATATCTTAGGTTATATCAATGAGTCTGATCATGATTTTCTTGATGCAAAACCTCAAGGGCCTTTAAAAATCGCAGTTCATGGTATTTTTGCTGCGTATTTTATTCTGCCAAAATTAGATGATTTTTTAACAGAGTTTCCACAGATACAGTTGCAACTCACCGAAAGCGACCGTTATGTAGATCTGATAAAAGAAGGCATTGATTGTGTGATTCGTATAGGTCAGCTCAATAACAGTGAGTTAATTATCAGGCATCTGGGCGATATTCAACAAGTGACTTTAGCCAGTCCAAAATACTTAGAAAAATATGGCACACCACAACGCTTAGAAGATCTGCAAGCACATTTTATGGTCGGATTTTATTCATCTGCTCGACAAAAGCCACTGCCGCTTGAGTTTCTGACAGGCAAGAAAACACAGGTTTTTGAGTTGCCGTTGAAGATTCAAGTCAATGGTGCAAATACCTATGCAGCAGCAGCCAAACAGCATTTTGGGATCATCCAAGCACCACGTTATGGTTATTTATCTGAGCTAGAACAAGGCACACTTTGTCAAATTTTAACTGACTATCCTGTTCCATCCCTGCCTATTTCTTTACTTTATCCATCAAAAACACTGGTTTCACCACGACAAAAAGTTTTTATCGAATGGATTGTACGATTGTTTCAGGATAATCGATTGCTTTGAAGTGTGAATCACGCTGCTTGGGATGGCTATGATTAACTAGCGCTCTCTCGCATTAATCCCCATAGCATTTATACACCAACACTCAATTCCTGACTCCAAGTTGAATCAGGTTGGTGATAAAGATGCCAACACATATTTTTAACCGAATCCATCAAGGCAACATTCTGACTATCCCAACTTTCCAACATACAATAAGTGATATGGATACCTTTAGGATGAAACTCTCTTGCCAAAGATTGTGCCAATGCCCGAATACTGGCAAACATACTCTGAGTTAAGCCATTATTTTCAGCGATCAGGTTGGGCTGTGTTCCTAGAAAGATCAAAGTTCCTTGTGACTTAATCAGCATTTGTCGAATGATCGCTTGGGAAATATTTACCGCAGCCAAACCAGTGTTTTGCCAAAGTTGTTCGATCTGTTGGGCTGAAGCATCGGAATTCGACAATGATTTTGAAAAATCAGCTTGGAAAATACACAGTTCAACTGAATGCCCTGTGCGTTGAATATAGCCCACTAAGTTTTTTAAAGCAGTCGGATTGATCAGATTCAAACGAACCCGCTTTAGACCTGAATCTTGTTGCTCAATCTTTAGATTGGTTTGCATAGGATCATGCTGAACTTGATATACAGGCATTGCCCTGTTATGTGCTTGATCCACAAAAAGCTGGCTGAGGGAGTGGGTTTCATTGCCAATAACAACAATACAGCCCTGTAGTTTGGATTTTTTTCTCAGCAATGGAGGAATTAAATTGTACATATTAGAATTTCTCCTGATAAGGACGTAAATCTAGTTCATGGGTCCATAAATCACGATTTTGTTGATAAAGCATCCAATAATTCTCAGCAATCGCTTCGATATTTAATCCACCTGTGCCTCGTGTTAGTCTCAGTAAGCGTCCTAAACCTAATACAGCCTTATTGACCCGATCACCATTGACCATGCCATCAACAATAATATGTGCAACATGGATATTTTGAGGCTTATATATCTGGGCGAGATGCAGTGCATAGGTGCGTAATGCGGATTTGCCCATAGTAAATGCCGCAAAAAAAGGTTTACCACGAAGAGATGCACTTGCCCCAGTAAAAATCAACGTGCCATATTGCTGTTGTTCAAAGATTTTTAAGGACTGTTGTGACACTAAAAAAGCCGATAAAAAAGTAGAACGCCACATTTGAGTAAAAAACTGAAGAGAGGTCTTTAAAAAAATTGAGGGAATATTGCCTCCTACATTATGAATAACAGCGACGAGATGCTCCTTTTGCGCATTCCTCTTTGCAAAAAAAGCCTGTACTTGTTGTTCATTTTCAGCATCCAAAGCATGTGCTACGGCATGCCCACCCTGCGCATTGATTGAATCAGCTACGGCTTGCACTTTCACTAAAGTACGCCCCACAACATGTACTTTTAATTTTTCTTGAGCAAAACGGTGACAAACTGCTGCCCCAATTCCTTGTTCAGCCCCTACGCCCATAACAACCACACATGGTAGTGTTGCTATATTTTGAGATGTTGCATTCTGCTTGTTCATAGCAAGTCAATCCATTGAGCAATAGAAGGATAAGCTTTAATTTTAGCGCCCCAAATTTTACTGGTGCGGACAATCTCTAAAAGCTGCGAACCAACCGCAATATCAGCCAGTGTTTTAACCTCGCCAACCAACCATCCTGTTTGAGCCAATACCAATTCGATACGTTCTAAATGACGAAGAAATTCTGCCTCAATATCCTGCTTGGTCATGCGACCTGTACCCTGCATTTTAAGTTGCAGGTTTAATGTTGCTTTGAGCAAAGGTTTCAACAAATATATTTCATGTTTGGGGCGACCTTTTGCACTCATTTCAACCGCATAATCTAAGGCATCAGCATCATTCACACGAAAGTGCATTTCATAGAAATATAACAACTCGTCTGACCAATCTTCCCACAGTTCAACATAAGCCTTTTGTAAGGGATCAATAGGATATAACCGTGGTAAAGCTGGGTAAGCCTCATCTAGATAACGCGCAATACGTGTACTGTCCTGAATACGTTGACCATCAATATCTAGTACCGGAACCTTGCCTGCTTTACTGAGCATTGGCACCTTTGCACCCAGTACACCGTTATAATCCACAGTCCGATAAGCAATCCCTTTAAATTGCAACATTCTGGCAACTTTTTGGCAAAACGGTGAAATTTCCCATTGATGTAATACAACTGGATTCATTTTATATTCTCAGCTTAACTTTGGGTCGATTGACATTTGAAGAGCGACATCACAGGATCAACGCTTAATACATCACAGACCTGATTCAAAGGCGATAAATCAAAAAACCTGAATTAAAAGCCATGATCCAAAAATTCTGGTTCAAATCCATGATGCAGAAACAGAGTCTTTCAACGACGGATGATCATATTGGTTGCTGTGGCATGTGCATACAATTTTCCATCTTCATCTCGAAGATAACCTTCAGATATAACTAAATTTTTCCCCACGTTAATCACTTTTCCTTCTGCAATCAGCTTTTTATTAAACGGCATCGGCCGGCACATTTTTATCGCCAGATCTGTGGTTCCATAACCTTCACCCGCAGCTAATACTGTATGGGTGGCACAACCTGTAGCCGAATCAAGTACAGTTGCGGCAAAACCACCATGTACCCCACCCAATGGATTGCTATGACGTTCATCCGCAATTGCGATAAATACAATGCGACCGTATTCAACGTCTCCTACTTCCTCCATTCCCATAGTTTTTGCAATACCAGGCGCTGGCACCAGTCCTTTTTGGAATGCTTGCATAATTTCCAGACCCGTCATATTGAGTGGGTTCATCACTATTTCCTATTTTGATAAATATTTATTGAATAAATGTTGATTGTTCAGGGGATAAACCAATTTTTACTTTAGTTTGTGCAACAATTTCAGATTCATCGGTATCATTCGGATGAAAATCAAACTGATAATAAGAGAAAAATTGCGGTACCAGCTTACGATAGGCTTGCACTGTAAACCCAGCAAACTTAGTCCAAGACTTAAAGTTTAATAATTGTTTATCTCTCGACATCAACACCACTTGATATACATTAGAAAATAGCGTGATCAGCACAAGACTAAATGTAAAAATCGCTACGCGAGGAATGTAGGCATCTAAGCCCTTGCCATATAAATATTCATACATGTCATAAGCCACGGCCTTATGTTCAGTTTCTTCTACACTGTGCCATAACCATAAATTACGAATGGTAGTATCGGTCATTAACTCATTGACATTTTTCATCATTTCTACCACCAAAACTGCGGTGTAATGTTCTAGCCCCACAGTCACCAAGAGATTCCATTTCTTAGGGAAAGTGCGTTCAATCGCTTTTAATATGATTCCTGTGACTTTTTCTAAAGATTCAGGATCTAAACCATATTGTTGTGCACTAACATGAAAAGCATGATGTTCTTTAGAGTGCATGGCTTCTTGTCCAATAAAGGCACCAATATCACGATCTAATTGTGGATTGTTTTTAATTTTTTCACGCAAAGCGCGCACTGAACGGACAAAGTACGACTCACCTTCAGGAAAAAGCGTCGATAAACCTGTGAAGTAATGGGTAAAGGTTGGTTCGTCATTACACCAATACTTGGGCATATCCTGAAATTCATAATCCATACGACGTACTGGAAATGATGCAGGTGTTTTTTGCTTTGATTTTTCTTTCACCGCTGATATAGACATGGTTCACCTCAAGAATTTATCTTAAAATAACAAGTTCTAAAAAAGAACTTGATGAGTTAAAATAATGATCCATGTTGATCTTGTCAATGATGTGAATACGTTAAAGCTTCAGGTTGTCCTTAAATGACAGACCTGTTCCTATAAAGACAATCGATCTAAGTAAAAAAACTTAAAAACTGTTTTCACCCATCACATTTTGACCAGATGCATTATTACGCACCCCATAAAATATAAACAATAAAATTAACCACTTAAAATAAAAATACTGAATTGATATGTTAGATTTCAACAACAGTTCAAATTAAAATTAAACATTCCCCTCTAACCTTTCCATCAAAACCGATTAAGCTTTTCCAATTTTATTTTCTATTTCTATCTGGATTTCTGTCTCGATTTCTAACGCTATTGCCATGTCAATGATTTGTCATAAAGGTGACACCTTGCTGTCACAAGCGCTGTCTAATGTGTGGGCATCTTTATAATGGATGAAACACATGTTAAGAAAATCAAAACAATGGCTATCGTACATTTATATTTTCCCCATTTTACTAGCACTCACAGCTTGTAATGATTCAAATGATGATAAGACCACCACACAGCCTGATGGATCTAAAAAACCATTAATGCGTTGCGCACCATAAACATAAAAATACCAAAGGGAAATATTGTGATTAATCGTCGTCAATTTTTAGCAAATACACTTAAAACAAGTTTTGGTGCTGCTGCCTTATCTACATTTCCAGCCAGCATTCAAAAAGCATTGGCTATTCCTGCAAATAATAAAACAGGAACCATTCAGGATGTCGAACATGTGGTTATCCTGATGCAGGAAAACCGTTCATTTGACCATTATTTTGGTACACTAAAAGGCGTTCGTGGTTTTGCCGACCGCTTAACCATTCCTTTGCAAAATGATCGTACTGTATGGCAACAACAACGAAGTAATGGTGCTTTATTAACACCTTTTCATTTAGATGGATCGAGTAATAATGCACAACGTGCACCCGGTACAAATCATACTTGGGTGGATAGCCAAAAAGCATGGGACAACGGCCGTATGTCAAACTGGCCCACCCATAAAACTGATTATGCAATGGGTTATTTTAAAGAGCAGGAAATCCCTTATCAGTTTGCTTTAGCCAATGCTTTTACCATTTGCGATGCGTATCACTGTTCAATGCACACGGGTACAGATGCCAATCGTTCATTTCATTTAACGGGCACCAATGGTGCAGTACCGACCAGTACTGCGTTTGTGAATAATGAATGGGATTGGATTGATGGTGATCCCAAAAACGTTGATGTCGGCTACACTTGGAAAACCTATGCTGAACGTTTAGAAGAGGCAGGTGTTAACTGGATTTGCTATCAAAATATGCCGGATGAATGGGGTGATAACATGCTCGGTGCATTCCGTACCTTTAAAAAAGCCAATATTGCCTCAGGTTACCCAGTTTCAAGTGGTGGTGCGCCGAATAGCCCATACAATAAAGCAGCGCAACCGTTACCTTATAAAGCTTATGATGCCACAACCGATAATGCTAAAAATCCACTGTATAAAGGTATCGCAAACACTCTGCCCGGCAATAAACCCGAAGAGTTTTTAGATGCTTTTAAAAATGATATCAAAACAGGCAAACTTCCCCAAGTGTCTTGGATCAATGCACCATCCATCTATTGTGAACATCCAGGTCCATCAAGCCCAGTACAAGGTTCTTGGTTTATTCAAGAAATCTTAGATGCTTTAACAGCAGTGCCAGAGGTTTGGAGTAAAACCGTTTTCTTGATCAATTTTGATGAAAATGATGGTTATTTTGACCATGTTCCGTCTCCATCAGCACCGACCTTACAAGCAGACAATACGTATGCAGGTAAATCCACACTTAGCCAAGCTGATATGCAGTATGAATATTATCTACATGATGCGCCACTAGGAAGCAACAGCCAGCCTAAAAAAGACAATGGTGTTTATGGACCGGGCCCACGAGTACCACTCTTTGTAATTTCACCGTGGAGTCGTGGTGGTGTGGTTAACTCTCAAGTGTTTGATCATACGTCCGTATTAATGTTTTTAGAACAACGCTTTGGGGTAAAAGAAACGAATATCAGCCCTTATCGTCGTGCCATTTGTGGTGATTTAACCTCAGCATTTAATTTTAAAACCCCAAATGAAGATGTTCTGCCAGAATTAACAGGTAAACAAACCCGTGAGCAAGCAGATCAACTTCGTTCAGCTCAACAAAAGCTGCCCAATGTTCCGATTCCAACCAATTTACAACTTCCAATTCAAGCCAGTGGTATTCGCCCGTCTAAAGCATTGCCTTATGAATTACACACCAGTGCACGTTGTCAAAATGATGGAACAGTTAAACTCATGTTCTCAAATACAGGGACTCAAGGCGCAGTTTTTCATGTCTATGACAAGTTAAATCTCAGCCGTGTCCCACGTCGTTACATTGTAGAAGCGGGTAAAACACTGGATGATGTTTGGAATGTGAAAAAGGATAATCAAGGTTTGTATGATCTTTGGGTAATGGGACCGAATGGTTTTCATCGCCATTTCAAAGGTGATTTAAATCGTAATCAAACCCTGCAAATCAATCCTGAAATTCGTGTGTGTTATGATATTGCCAATGGTAATGTTTATTTAGACCTGACCAATACGGGCACAAAAGATGTTGAACTGGTCATTAATCCAGTCGTCTATCGTAGTGACGCAGCGTTAAAAATCACTGTAAAAGCAGGTCAAACATCAACACGACATTGGGAACTGAAAGATACATGGCAATGGTATGATTTTGCAGTAACTTGTACTCAGGATACTAAGTTTTATCGACGCTTTGCAGGACGCGTTGAAACAGGAGCAGATTCTGTCAGTGATCCAGCGATGGTTTAATATTTAAGCAATTGTAAATATTCAATTTTTTAGATTGTTAACACTGAATCAAATTTAACAGCACCTCAGATTTTATTTAAAACTGGGGTGCTTTTTTTAGTGCTTGCTTAGGAACAGGTCACCCCTTCCATCACCACAGCTTTATTGGCTTCTGTTGCAACTACAGAAGCGGCAATCGCTTCAACCACCTTACTCAATGACTGCCGTGAAACACTGACTATATCAACAATTTTGTTGCCATCTGCACCAACTGCGTCGGTAAATGCCATTCGACAACTGAGTTGTCGGTTGGGCAACACAGCATTGTGTGTTGCTGTTGGCTGATTTAAGGGGCGGGCTGGATCATCACGTTTAATAATCCAAGCAACCGCCACCTCAATATCCCGATTCATCGCTCCCATTAACGAACGTGTGTTGGAGTGTTCGATAATATCAAACCGAGAAAAGTCGGTTGCAACACGGTATGACACTTTACCACCAGTCATACCACTACTATAACGATCTACAGCACCTAATTTCTGTTGTAAGCCTGCAGACAACCCATCACGTAACTCAGCGGCCAAAGTGGACGTCCAGCGTTCATTATCCAATACATTAGATTTACCACTGCTGTCCTGTAAGACTAAGGGTGCCCTGTTTAAACGGTCTGGCAATCCCACTGGCAGTACTTCAATTACCCGTACATTTGAACTCACCAAGGGTTTAACTGTTGGGGTCAAGGTATAGTAATTTGGAGTAGGCGAACTGGAACAGCCAATTAAACCTACAATGGCCAGTAGCAGTCCACAACCTGCTCGACTAGACTGCGGTAAATAGGACATAAAATGTGGACTATTTTTTTTATTTACCATTTTTAACCTCAGGCGTTTTCCCACGAATGAGTGATTCAGGGTGTTGTTCAATATAGTCTGCCATTAACTGTAAAGATGCGGCAGCACGTGTCATTTGCTGTAAAGCACGGCGAACATCCTGTTGCATTGGCGCGTCACTCGACAAAATAGTTTCAGTAGAGCGCATGGTTTTACGTACATCATCCAAAGTCGCTTGTAGTCCTGGTGCAACTTTACCATCTAACTGCTTCACTAATTTATCTGTTGAGCTAATCGCTGAGTTCATATTATTGAGGGTTTTACGTACATCCTGCCCAATTTCTACCAATGGGAATTTATTCAATTTATCTGCAATTTGCGATACTTGTGCTTGTAATCCCTTCAACTCGGTTGGTGTGGTTGGAACCTCAATCACACCATTTGATCGGATGATTAAGTTTGCTGGTTTTGCTTTAGGGAATAGATCAAAGGCAATATAGTTCTGCCCTGTGAGTAAATTTCCTGTACGCATTTGAGCACGCCAGCCTCTTTCGATGAAGCGTTTAAAAATTTCACCATCAGGGTCTAGCTCTTTACCGTTGGCTAAACGAGATGGATAAATCACCCCCTCAGCCCGCATACGAATCTGAGTGTAATTTGCATCAAATTCAGCATTAATTGACTGTATATTACCAATTTCAATTCCCATAAAGTCAATCGGTGCACCTGCTGACAAACCACGTAGAGACTGATCAAAATACATAATAATGCGATGAGGATTTCCATCAGGCTCTTTCAATGCTTCAGTACGAGAATCCCATAAATTAAAACGGCTTTGATCCGAAGCAACAGCAGCATGTGAATTCTCAGGATAACCGAATGCAATACCGCCTGCGATAATACTCACTAAAGACTGGGTATCTAGCTTAAATCCTGATGCACTTAAGCTGACATCGACACCACTGGCCTGCCAGAAACGTGCATCGGTTGTCACGAACTTATCATAAGGTGCTTGAATAAAGGTCTGTAGCTCAACACTCTTTCCATCTTTGGCCAATTGATAAGCAGTAATTTGACCCACATTGATCTGACGATAATAAATAGGAGAGCCAATATCCAGTGAACCTAAATTATTGGCTTTGAGGAAAAAGATTTTCCCCGGTACATCTGATGAAATGACTGGAGGAACTTCTAAGCCAGTGAATTCATCCTGTTTTTGTTCAGCCTTACCGCCATCAACCTCAATATAAGCACCCGACAATAAGGTATCAATTCCTGAAACACCACTGGCACCAATGCGAGGACGAACCACCCAGAATCGTGAATCTTTTGCAGCAAAATTACTGGCATCCTTACGTAGTTCAATTTTGGCAATAACATGTGAATGATCATCAGCAAGATCAATTTGGCGAACAAGACCGATATCCACTTGTTTAAAGCGAACGGTTGTCTTACCTGCAACCAACCCTTCAGCGGTTCTAAAAGCAACATTAATGGTCGGACCAGTATCTAATACCGCTTTGACTGCCAACGACAGACCGATCAGCAATGCAATAAACGGAATCAGCCAGATCAACGATGGTCGCCAGCGTCCTTTATTTTTCTCAGGTTCAGGTAAAATCTGCTGCGTTTCATCTACAGCATGAGGATCCTGATGATCTGAGCTTTCGTTATTGGTTTTATTTTCAGACATACACACCCATCATTGTTTTATTGACTGGAATTAGATAAATCATGATTCAAGGGAGGATGATCCACGTGAATCACATCTGAGCCTTGCAGGGAAAGCCCGTTCTTGTTACGCGTATTCTGGGCAGCAGAATAATTATCCCAAATAATACGCGGGTCAAAACTCAGTGAAGCAAACATGGTTAAAACCACGACTGCACCAAAAGCAACCGCGCCTGGCCCAGCAAGAATAGTTGCCAGTGATTGAATCTGAATCAGGGCGGTCAATAAAGCCACCACAAAAACATCAATCATCGACCATCGACCGATAAACTCAACGATCCGATAAAGCATTGAGCAATGCTCAGGTGAAAAATGCAAACGTTTAGAAGACTGCATTTTTACTGCAATCAACAGAAAACACAGAATCAAAAGTTTTAACATGGGAATAAAGATACTGGCCATAAAAATAACAGCAGAAACCAAATAATCCCCATTCTGCCAAAAATAGATCACACCACTCATGATCGTATCTTGCTGACTACCTAACAAAGAATCTGTGACGGTCATCGGAAGTACATTGGCTGGAATATACAAAATACTCGCAGCAATCACCAAAGCAAGGGTTCTGTCTAAGCTCTTTGGTTTACGTTGATGCAGCACACTATGACATTTCAAGCAATGTGAAGCGTGTTTTGCTTCAGCCTCTGGAACCTCTTTATTGAGCGTTCCACAGCAATGACAAAGCACTAAAGACAAATCTTTGGCTCTTGGATATTGCAGCGAATTGTTACTGTCTATATTCGCTGAGTATTTTGAAAAATTAGCCTGAGACGGTTCAGTTTTCATGTAAGTCTCCTGTCGATCTCATCCCAAAGATCTTTGACTTTTACTGAGGCAATATAAACCAGTAATACACTCAGTATGGAGAATCCCCATAATGCAACGCCTGGAATCACCACAACCATTCCGACCAGTTTAACCAAGGTAACCAATACCCCAATCAAAAATACCTCAACCATTCCCCATGTTCTAAATAAAAACAAGGTACGAAATGCTGCAACTAAATAACGAGGCCGAACTTTAAAGAAATGAACTGATGAAAGGACATAGAACAGCAGTAACAAATCCAATAGAGGCACCACGAAAGTCGTGATAAGAATCAGCACACCTACCGGCCCTTGCCCGGCATGAAACATCGCCCATGCAGCACCCAGTAGGGTTGTCTGGGAATCATTACCCTGCAATTCCACCTTAACAATCGGAAAACTATTGGCAATCACAAATACGATCAGCGCTGTTGTGACCATTGCCAATAAAACACTAAATGGCTTGCTTTGCCGATAAAGCTCAGCACCACAACAGAGACAATAAGCACGTTCACCTTGGGTCAGCTGAATTCGATGATAGAGCGTGTCACATTCCTCACAGGCAACCAGCGTTTGCGGTGCAATATCACCTTTTTGAATCAATGCTTGCTGATTCATGGGCACAGAAACTGGCGGATAGGAGGACGGCTCACGCATAGAACATCAACACCATTTTATAGATTCTTTTTAGACCGAAGCTCATCTTGCTATATTTTACTGAGATGTATACAGATGAGTTGTGATATTTTTTGATGATATCCTGTTGGTTTTATATAAACAATTGATCTGGCTAAATCTAGTCGAACAATTGACCATGCATTTTATCTATTCTCAATATCAACATATATTTTGACATGATTAAATACACAGTCGTTGCACCAAAAAATCGATAAAGACACGAGTTTTTGCAGGCAAGGTTCCCGTATTCGGATAAAGCAATTGGACGTTTTGTACAGGTAAATCAAAATCAGCTAACACCCGAGTTAAACGATTTTGCTGAATATCTTCATCGACCAACCAAGCTGGAGATATCGCAACACCCAATGAAGCAAGTGTCATCTGATGTATCGCTTCTGCCGAATTAGATTCATACTGACTTCTAACAAAAGGCAATGTATGTTTTTCACCTTGATCATTTTGTAAAACATATTGCGCATCCTGCCAATTCAATAAACGATGACCAATCCAAGGAACATGTGCTAAATCAGCAATACTATTGATCGGATAACGTTTTAAAAATTCAGGGCTGGCAACTAAATAAATCGGATATTCAGCAATTTTTCGTGTCCGCATCGATGAGTCTTTTAAGTTTCCTAACCGAATGACCAAATCTAATTTTTCAGTGACCAAATCATCTAAAGAGGAATTAAAAGAATATTGTAGTTGTAATTGAGGATATTGGTGGCAAAACTCCCCCAGCAAAGGCAAGATGAATTTCCGCCCAAATTCATTGGTCGATGAAAAACGTAATATCCCTGTGATACTTGTGGCTAAGTTTTGACTGCGCTCAAAAGCTTCTTCGATTTGCAATTGAATGTGTTTGAAATCCTCATAAAAGCTTTTGCCTATTTCAGTCAGTGCGATATTACGCGTATTACGTATTAGCAAACTTACATTTAAATGCTGTTCTAAATGCTTGATATCAATACTCACCATCGATCGACTTAAACCCAAAATCTCTGCTGCCTTGGTAAATGATCCTGAATCAACCACTTGCAGAAAACTTATAATCTGTTTTAGGTTTTTTTGCATAATCACACTGATTGTTTGAAATTATTAAACAATGATTTTACTTCGCATGCATCGACAATAAAAGGACTGAATCGTACCCTCCTGCATCTTGGAGGTCGCTATGTCATATCGCTATAAAATAGCAACAGTGTTTTTACTTGGGTTCTTTATTGATTGCATCAATATTTTCATGTCTGCAATTGCCTTACCCGATATAGCAACAGCTTTCTCAGTCAGCCCATCGATGGTTGCATGGGTAAGCAATGCTTATATTTTAGGTTTGGTTTTAATCATGCCCATGAGCTTATGGTTAGCAAGCGTATTGGGTGATCGGAAATTGCTGTGTTATTCAATGCTGCTCTTTTCCGTCAGCGTTTGGTTGATTGGCATGAGTGAATCAATCCATAGTTTAATTTTATGGAGATTTGTTCAGGGTGTGGCTGGCGGATTATTAATCCCTGTCGGTCAAGCATTGGTATTTGCACTGTTTCCAAACCATGAACGGCAACGTATCTCCACAATGATCATGGCAATTGCATTAATTGCACCAGCCTTTTCACCAACGATTGGCGGCATAATTATTGATGCTTTATCTTGGCGTTGGGTGTTTTTTGCCAATATTCCCTTTACCATGATCACTGCTTTTTTAGCGTGGCGATGGATCAAAGAAAATAAAGCTAAAACGTCTGGGAAACCTGACTTTTTAGGACTATTTATGGTCAATGTCAGCCTGTTGTGTTTGTTACTCTCTTTCTCATTATTTAACGATTACCATAGTGTTGTACTCGCGATCAGTAGCTTTCTACTTTCCGTCACAATGCTTCTGATTTATCTCAAATACGCGAAAGGATCTGCTCATCCGATTCTTAATTTGCAATTGTTAAAAAATTATAATTTACGCAATGCATTTATCGTTTATTACGCAGTACCCGGTATTTTTACTGGTGTGAATTTACTGAGTATCTTTAATTTACAACGTAACCTTGGGTTTAATGCAAAACAGACTGGCTTATTTATGCTGATCTATGCAGTAGGTGCATTGGTATCGATGACCAGTGGTGGACTTCTCTATCGCCATCTCGGTAAAAAGCAGCTTTTTATAATCGGTATTACGCTACATAGTTTAGGAATTTCACTGTTGTTCTGGGTCTCAAACGCCAATGATTTAAGCATCTTGATTGTTGCTTATCTACTGATGGGAATGGGTGGTGGTCTAAGTGCCAATACTGCCCAAATCAGTGCCCTCATCGATTTTAACGGCCAAGACTTATTACAAGGCAGTGTGCTGTGGAACATAAATCGACAAGTCGCTTTTAGTTTAGGTACAGTTCTCCTTATTTCAATCTTTAGTCTGTTGCCTGCTGCAAATGACTTAATACGTTATCAGCATACGTTTTTGATTGCAGCTGTGCTCTGCCTTTTATCATTAATTTCCATTTTTAAGGAGAAAACCCATGTCTAATCCTATGGACAATGCATTACAACATGTCATCGATTTACATATTTTGATTGAAAACGTATTTACAGGTCAAAATGCAAAAGAAAGCTTGAATCAACTCTTAGCCAGTTTTGACCCAAATTTTAAAATGATTACGACGCAAGGCAATGTCATTGGTTTACCCGAAATAAATGCCTTGTTTAGTCAAAATGTAGGTAATAAACCTGCGTTAAAAATTAAAATCTTGAATACGCGTGCTTTATTTGAAGCAGACAACTACTGCTGGATTCAATATCAAGAACATCAACAAAGCCATGAACCTGATACATTACGGATATCGACGGCTTGTATCAAAGTTGAATCAGGTCAATGTTATTGGGTTTATCTACATGAAACATTGGTCAATTTGAGCAAATCGAGTTAAATTGTGTGAAGAGTTTATTGATGTAAACAGTCTAAATTGCTATTCATTGTTCTTGCAATTAATAGCAATAGAATCAAAATTAGCTTTATCTTTGTAATTATGATTGGCTTTGTTGCACAAAGATTTATAATTTGAAGCATCCCCCAACTCACTCAAATTTAAGTTACAACTCGGGTATGAGGACGACCTAACTCTGTAAATCTATTAAGTACGGCCACACGTGCATGATTCTCATTGACTTGGCTTTGAAAGTTTCTTGAATGTAGTCGATCGCCTAATCATTTGATGCAATGCATCTTGGTTTCGACCAAACTCCGCTGATGATAGCCTGACCATTTTTTCCATAGTGTCCTACCTAAAAGTTTAACTGTTTGAAGTAATTCATTTCGCTCTTGCGAATGAACTTTTTTATCTTTCCAAGGTTTAGCATTTTTTCTGGGTAGGATTACTGCATGAGCTTGCCGATCGGAAATCACTTCTCGACATTGTTTCGTATCATAAGCTCCATCAGTATAAACGGAATCGATTGGTTCATCTGGTGGAATCTGATTAAGTAAATCACCGAGTACCTGAGAATCACTGACGTTGTTTGTAGTGAGCTGAACTGCACGTATTTGCAGGGTTTCAGCATCGATACCAATATGTAATTTACGCCATTGTCGATGATATCCAGGCTGATGTTTCTTACGTTTCCACTCACCTTCACCCAAAAACTTTAGCCCAGTGGAGTCGACTAATAGATGAAGTCCATCATTACTTTTCTGATAGTGAATTGCGATATCAACATGTTTTTGGCGACGGCACAGCGTAGAATAATCGGGCACTGTCCAGTTTAATCCTGATAATTTAATTAAACTTCAAATAAAACCCTTGACCATGCGTAACGTGAGTCTGAACAGAGATTTAATCATTAAGCAACATTGTATCGCTGCATCTGAATAGGTTGGAGTACGCCCTTGTTTGCCATTTTCCTTAGCATACCACTGGGTATTTGGATCAAACCAAATGGTGAGATCACCACGATTAATTATGGCTTGGTTGTACGAGGACCAATTGATAGTACGATAGATTTTCGGGATAGGCTTCTTCATTCGAAAATTATATTGCTAAAGAAGCCTTTAAGAACAGGTTTGTGCAACAAAGCCCTTCAAGCTCTCGGAAATGGATGGTCTTTCAAATAATTTTCTACTTCAACTACCTCAAGTCCTTTAACTCCACTATCAAGCCATTTATCAAAATAATCGATATGCCATTGATATACTTTCCCATCTTCATCAAATACTACTTGATCAGTATGACCAAACTTTTTTAAAAAACGAACATGATGGATTGACATCAAATGAAGCTCAATATCTGATTTTGTAATGGGTAGATTTACTGGATTATCAAGGCAGTAATTTGAATCTCCACTCATTAGTTCCAAAAGATCATCATATCGCTTTAATTCAATCATTTTATTTACAAATTCTTTTAACATAAATTATTTCCTAATAAATTTAACTTTTGGCATACCACCTAAATTTCTATCAATTGAATCCACTTTAAATCCAAGATCGTTCATAGCTTTGCCTAGAGGTGTATTATTAACTGCTTCAATTGTATTTCCAGATTTCGTATAAGCATTTTCAAAAGCTAATTTATTTGTATCTGCTAATTCAGCTTTTGCAGAGTTAATTTTAGAATATCCTATTTTTTCAATTGCTTGAGAAAGCATTTCCTTCCCAGTATTATTACCTTTCTGATACGCTTCCATTTTTTGAATATAGAATTCCCCCGATTTTGAATCAAATGATGAATACAAAAATGACTTAGTTGTTCTGGTATCTGCTGGAATACCTTTTTCATCAAAACGTTGTTTTGTAGAAATATCAATGTTTTGGAGTCCATGACCTTTATTTTCTATATCAACAGCATAATTTAACTTTGGTTTTACTGGTACAAAGGCATTAGTTGACTTAATATCACAACAATTCGCATTATGAACCCATGTACCTAGTTCACCTACATGATAGGTATGGAATCCATCAACTTCAATATTGTAAACAGTTTCAACTTTATTTGGGATCAGTACCTGGTTAACAACTGTTAACTCTTCATTATTCCGATCTAGTAAAGTCATCCCCGATTGAAGTAATGAAGACTTTAACCAACCAAAATTCTTAACCCAAAACGGATGTTCAGCAGTGGTTTCAAGCTTTTCCTGTTGACCTTGTTGATTCTGAATAACAACTTCGAAAATTACTTGATCAGTCGTTTCTTTTGTCGCAATAACAGGACGGTAACCATACTCTAATGTTCTATCATTTCTTGACCAAACTCGTTCACCACCAACAAAGTTTTCTACTGCTTTAAAACCTTGATCTGTTTCAATCAATGTTCCTGCTGTGAAACAAACTCCATTTAAACAAATTGCAAGGCCTTCAGGTGCTTGATTTGTTAATTTAACATATGAACCTTCTACAGCATTTGCAAGACCACTTTCTGCCTTTAGTTCAGTACCTGCTAATTTACCACCTTTACCTGCAGCGCCTCCAATTGCCATTAGTGCTACATCTGTCCCACTTTCTGGAAATAGAATTTCTGTAGCGACATAGCCTATACCTGCAAGATAGTAACTTGCTCCAGATTTTGGTTTTTCTCCAACGATATAATCCAATACTTTAGATTTTGCAGGAATTAATATATTTTCCGCAGCACTGCGATGACTAACTGTATATTTGGTACCACAGTCACCATAGCTCATTCCTTGACAATTTTTTTGAGCATACTGCAAAAACTCTAATTGCTTAAATAATTGAGGATCAGCTGCTTTAACATCATAATTAGAGGCGAGTCCAACATTCGTTGAGCCTAATAATTGTTTTAATTTATTATCATCAAATTGCTCAGCTGCCCAAATTTGTTGTACATTTTTCTCCATACAAGCAGATTCACCAGATGCTTTGCAGGATTTATATACTGACAAATTATCAGCACTTATTTGCTTTATCTTAGCAACAAGTTTATTTTTATCTACTTGACTACACCCATTTGCGTTTGGCGATGATTTGCAAATTTCCAAATACTTCTGCAAATCTGCAAATCTTTTATTCGTCAAATGCTCATCAAATTCATCATTATTTGCTATCTGTGACTCGTATTTTTCAGTATTAGCTTTTAATAAATCCAGTTGTGCCTGAGCATCATTAACACCCTTAACTTCAACTTTTGGAATATTCTGAATCTGGGTTTTAGCAATATCAATATTTGATGAGTTTACCCAACTATTGACATTAAATGCGGCTTCTCCCATCCAACCTAAAGCATTCGCCGACTTTTCACCGAAACCAGCCTGGTGTGCATCCTCATGTGTCACCAGATTTACAGTATTTTTCTGAGCGTCCTTATCAAGATAAATATCTGTTTTATTGGTGATATTGGTCGTTGCATCCGCTTTTAAATAATTTTCATTGAATAAACTTTCGACCAAACTAACATCTGTATTTTTTATAGATGTTCCTTTGGTCAACTGATCATTATATTCATTGATCAGTTTTTGGTTATCCACAATATTATTGGATATTCCATCCTGGATGAGCTGTAAGTTTGCTGTCATTTCAGCGTCATAGGCTATATTTACATTAAGTCTTCCCCATTTAGAAATAAAATAATATTTTCATTTCTAAATTTATTTTTAAATAAATTAGCTATATCTAGTATATAAATTGAAAATTCTTTATTATTTAATGAAATTAAAAATTCAGACTTAAAATAATTAGGAATGCCAGAATCTTCTATTGCCATTTCCAAACTAAAAATATCTAAATCATCTGAATCAGAAATAAGAAATAAGAAATAAGAAAATTTCTAGAAAATAAATCTGGAAAATTTATCTTCATTTCATGAATAAAATTATCAGTGATTTTCTTGCTAAAAGCCGAATAAACATGAATGTGAATACTCATAATTTATTTACCTAAATTTAGTAGAATTGAACTGCTATCTTTTCAACCGACCATACAATATCACTGGTCAACTGTGCTGTTTGAGCAGCAGTTAATGCAATACCAGAGCGTAAACCATACAACTTGGCAAAACTTACTCCATTGTTCATGAGTGCTTTATATTACTCATCGTCAAAGGAAGCAATTTACATTGATATTTTCCTTCAAATCTATTTTTAAAATTTGACTATCATTTACATTTTACAGACTTCATAATTAGAATTTTCCGATATTAAATTACCATTAATTTAAAAAAAATACCCAACACCCTCCAAAACTATTTCATCGTTTTTAATTGTTATTCTATCAATATTATTGATAGCAAAACCATGAAAAATAAATGGTCTCTTTTTTTCAAAATATGGTATATCAAAATAAGGACGATTTATTAACAAATCATCATAATCCAACAATAACTCGCATAATAGATCAGGATATTTTTCCAACAATTCTTGGGCAGATGGGTAGTTTAAATTAAACAAATAAATTATATCTGGTTCTGGAAGTGTAGGATCATCGATTTTACACTGAATAATAAATTCATTAATATCATTCTCACAAGTTTGCATAAATTCAACTATAGATTCTACCCAAACAAATTTTTTTGCTTTATCACCTAAATCATCTCGCCCATATCCCAGACTTCTATGAGTTATTTGGTTTTTGGTATCTAGGATAGCATCATCTACTTTAAACATTCTATTGCTCCTTATAATTAGCTAAAGGGTAGAAACTTACACTTCCTTTCTGATTTGGTGGGATAATATAAATTCTTCCATCTGGATAAACAGAAATTGCACCAGATGGAATATACATTTGTCCAGATTTAATATCACCTCCAGAACGGATACCATAACGCTGGAAAAATTCCTCTGGTGATTTAATTTTAGGAATGGTTTCAGTTGAATTTCCTGGTGCAATTTTTGTTTTTTCTAAAGCTAGTGATGAATCCAATTGATTTGATTTCTTTTGAATCTGGTCTCTGGCTTTTCCAGCTTGATTTGCATTTAATGAACCAAAACCTATATCAATATCACTTGTAGATGAGTTATCGCCCCTTACTCGGCTTCCCCCTATAACAATTGATGTATTTCTATTCACTCCTGTTTCTAAAATTATTTTTGCTTGCGCAACAGATAATCCTTCTATTGAATTTGATAAAAATTTAGCTTGTTCATTCAATGAATTGAATTTTAGTTCTGTATAGTTCGGGTACTTATTAAATATCGACTTTTCTGTGTATGCTATATTTGTCCTCCCTTCAAAGCTATTTGTCGTATTTACCCCTAATTTAGGTGATTGAATAACCTCATTCTTCCCTAAAGGCGTATCATTCAATCCACCTGTTTTTATTGCTACACCTGAACCAACAACTGTACCAATCAAAGCTCCACCTATTGCCAAGTTATCTGCTGTCTTATCGTCCACTCCCAATAGACGAGTCGATGAACCTAAAGCACCCAATGGGCTAATTGCAGAACCAATAATTGCATTTGCTCCTCGACTTTCATTCACTTTGATTGTTTGGGCTGAATTTGCATTTAGACCTAAATTTTTATAGTAATCTGGTAACATTCCATAGTTTTTATCTCCTGGATATAACCACTTATCCTTGTCGTTTCCATTATAATAGCCTCGATATAAATCCATATCGACCTTCTTATAAATCTCTTGTTGCATTCCTGCTAACTTTTGTACTTCGTTATACTCTTTCGAGCCTTTGGGGAACATGCTAAATAGCTGACTCAACTGATTGCCATTTAAGAAGGTTGGCAATTTTGCCTTTTGTGCCATCGCATCTATATTCACATTTGGAACAGCAAGTAAACTTTTGGCATCCTCTTTTTGATACTGGTTATATTGCAGATTCATATATTTTGAAAAAATTTCTAATAACTTTTTCGCTTCATTTGGATTATTACCTTTTAATGCGGTATTAATCTTTTCTGAAAAAGCCACGGCCATATTGGTCGTTGTATAATTTTCAAAAGAGTTGGGTTCACTATTGAGTTGATCAAAGAATTTTTGGTTATCTTTGTTTAAAATCGCATCATTATTTAATTGTGTACTTTCATCATTACCGTCTCCAATTTGCTTTTGATAGTAATCTACAGCTGCTTTGCTATAAGTGATTCCTGCTGTGAAACCTAGTTCTCCTGCTTTACCTGATAAGTTACTCAACAACTCATTTGATAGCCCTTGGTTATGGCTGACTTCATGTTCAAGTACTTCTATATTGGTTTTACGATTATCTCCATTTACATCTATCGCAATGATATTTTTATCTGTCGTTCCTTTTAATCCGTAGACATCTGTAATAGTAGTGGTCGATACATTGAAACTACAACTATAGTGGAGTCGTGAAATAATTCATACAAAAATATTTCATAACATTTTGATTTTATTTTAAATTAATCTTTACTTCTGTATGTGGTTAGTATGATTTTGACTATACTTTCAGCACTATAAATCTCTTGCGAAAATAGGTTCTTTGATCATTTGGTCTTTATTTAATACCTTACAAATCAAATGTCATATCTGCTCAAATTTTGACTAACGCAAGAGATTTTATGATCTTGAGCATCTTTAAGCTCAAGTACACCTGTATAATTCAGTTTGCTATGCTTCTGCCTTAAAGGCAGAAGCATAAATCCATTTATTGATAATCAGAAAACTTAATTCAAATTAAATACCGTAAACTTGTTTGAGACGAGATATAAAATGAATAATCTTTTCATTATCTTCAGGATTAATTTCAGCATATGCTAATGCTATTAATTCCAAAACCGAGGCAAAAACTTCAAATGGTACTTTACCATCAAGCTCATCATAGAAATAAAATTCTGCTGCATCAACAACATGTCCCTCATCCAAAACATCATTCATAAGGAAATAAGTTGATGTTTCTTGGAGGCTATAACCTTCGCCTCGAATAGCATTTTTAAGGATATCAATAAATGTATGCCCACCAGTACATGTAACAAAATAGTCCATAAAGAAAGATAATTCTGGGTCTGCTTCTGGATATTTTTTCAAGATGTCATTTCGATTATTTCTCAACCACTCAATCATATATTGCATCATAAAATCTCCTATTTAGGTTTATATTGTGGTGGTATAATAGGTTTGTATGTAGATGAATCCGGGATAATTGGAAATGCATTTGATATTTTTCCAGTCTTTCCATCTCGAGTTACACTAAATACATAGCCATTTACATTCACATTTACCATCCTCTCATTTGCAGGCATTTTTAGAAGTGATTCAGCACCTTTTTTCACAGCCTGGATTTGCATACTCACCATTTGCTTATCAGAAATAATATTAGGGTCATAAACAGTTTTTTGTTGTACTGGTTTATAACTTCCATCTGGTTTACCAGCTCTATCTACTCCGGGAGCCTGATAATTATAAGTTTTTAAACCAGGATATCTAGGATCTATTATAGGTTTACCAATTAATGCTGATCCTGATTTATCTAATGCTTGATTAAATGAGTCAGCGTTATGAGAACCACCAATTGACCCTTTACTATTTCGAGAACCAATCTGTGTATTATGTTCTAGAAGAATTTGCTGCATATTTGATGGAATTGTAGCTGAAACTTTTTCATTAATGACATGAACATCAAAATTAGAAGCATTTCTAGCCTTTTGACTTTCTTCTATATTTGCTTTAATTGTTTCTTTTTGCTTAGCGGCTTCATTCGCTTTTGCTTTTTCTGCCGCTTTCAACTCTTTTTTAAGTTTTACAGCTTCTACTGTAATAGTTGCACCCTTTTTAACTACAGTAACTGAACCAGCACTTAATGCAGCTGAAAGACCATTAAGCGCTGTAGTCATCTCAGCATTACCCATCTTTTCAAATTCCGCTGGGCTGCTACCAACTAAATTACCTTTTGTTATCGTCTTTCCTGTGTCCAATAACTCACCTGGAATATTTTTTACACCTTCCCAAATCGCTGACATTGTTCCCATTGGGTCTTTCGTCAATGCTTCATAAACTTCTTTTGGAACATTAGGTAAATTTTTAATATCATTTATAAATTTTGTTGTCGCCTTTGACTGACCTAACCTATAGGCTTTCTCTTGTGCTGCATCCATTTGTTTATAGGCTGTTACACACTCATCACTCCAGCAACCTAGGTGCTTTATGTCCTGCCAGTATGATGTTTTTTCATCGATCTTTTCCCCATGATCCGATATTGCATCCACAACAGTTGTATTGTCTTTTGCCAATTCAGCTATATTTTGAGCTTGAGTAGAAGCATCTTTGCCATCACCCAGTTGGCCTTTAAATTGATCAATGGTGTCTTGATTATTCTTAACACCTGAATTAAACGCCCAATCTAACGATTTTCCAACCAAATCTGCTGAAGTTTCATTTTTAATCCCTTGACCATGCGCTATTTCATGTCCTGTTGTATTTAAGATTGATGATCTATTTTCATTATTAACATCTAAAACAATTGTATCTGTTTGATGATCATAAGCACCTTTGATATTTAAGAATGAGGTAATTGAAGTTGTGAGAACATTCACATCTTGACCTAAAGCTTGTGCCAATAGCTGGATACTTCCTTTTGTTACTAATAGCCCATCATAATCACCGTTTTTAAACTGCTCTAAAACAGTTGCTGCCTCTGGATGCTTTTGTACGAAATCAAAAGTTCTCGCAGGATTCATCACAATATCGTAAGCTTGTTTGAGATTTTGATCCCCACTTGCTAAAGAAGCCGTTGCAACACCTAAGCTTGTTACACCTGCTGCCGTCATTTTTCCGATAATTTCAGCATTCTGCGGTAAATCCTTCTGCTCTTGAATAATCTGAGCACGACCATTCTCTGTCAGTAAACGATTGTCTACAGTTATTGAACCATTTAATAAACCTGTCACTTGGTCTCGGGTGATTTCTTGAGTATTGTTGATATCACGGTTGGTCAGCTCAGTGCTATTTTTCACTGTGCCTTGACCCATTGTCGCTTTGGTTATCTGCTCTTTTTCACTCCCTGTGCTTTGTAAACCAACCGTTGTACTACCACTTGGATGAAGAGAACTCTCCTTACTCTCTCCTTTGATAGATTTACCCACACTGGTCGATACATTGAAGCCTCGATTACTTTCAGAACTATGATCTTGAATATCTTTAAGCTCAAGTGCTCCTGTATAATTCAGTTTGCCATGATCTGTTAAAGTTCCATCAGCATTCTTACTTGCATTGGCGATCACACCACCAATATTACTTACCTTTTGCACGCCCATTGCATCTAGGTCTGCATCATTTTGAGCATTGCCGATAAGCAATTTGCTGGTTTCATTCACCCAAGCTTTATCGTTTTGACCTTTGGCTTGATTATAACTTGCCGTGACATTGCCACCACCTGAACCAATGCCTACACCAACTGAACCACCTTTACTGCTACTGTTGCCTGATGCTGTGTCTTGTATGCTTTCAACATGGATTTGATTGACTTTTATATCACCACGATATGCAATACTGACCTCACCACCTTGAATATTTAACTTATTTAAAGATCCAGATACTGTGTTGAGATCAACCGTACTGTTTACATTCATTAAACTTTCATTATGTGATTTCGATGTTTGTTTACCTACTGAGGCACTTCCACCACCACCATAGGTATAGCTCACACTTTGGTTGTTGGTTTTACTGCTGGTATTTTGTTGACTCTGTTCTTTCCCAGCACTTACATTTAAGTCTTTCGTTCCATCGAATGTGGTCGTTCCAGTTGCGGTTAAGCGACTGCCTTGTACATTCACATCCTGTTTTTCAGATTTAAGCGTGAGGTTGTTTAGATCAAGATTACTACCTTGCCATTTGCCTTGGGTGGTATTTGTGGTGGTGGTAGTTTCGATACGTTCACCGTTTGCACCAATGGTAAAGCCGTAAGTTGCTGAACTTGCAGCTGCGGTTGCTGCTGCCGAACCTACAGCAATCTGTGCATTGGCAAGATTGGCGGTTGCCAATGCAACATTGGCTTTGGTATCGTTCAAAGCTTCTTTGGTGATTTTTCCTGATGCATAGTCACGCTGTGCCTGACTATATTGATCTTTGGCTTGTTTAACGGCCTCAGCTGCATCTTTGACAGCGCCTACTGCAAGCGCGGCGTCCAAGTATGCATTTCGTACCCCAACTTCAGTACTAATCGTTTCCTTATGCGTCTTATCTTCAACCGTGGTTTTATTTTCATAACCACCAATATTTAAATCACCTCGACCATGATCAATAACAGTATCACCTGTCGCTTTGATATTTTGACCGAGTATGTCTACCCCTTCAGCACCTTGTATTTTAAGGTTTTCAGTCTGGATTGAACCTACTTTATGGGTTATTTCAGTAGTTTTAGTACTTTGCGTGGTATCTTCTGAAACAAAACCACCTAAACGCACGCTATCTTTGTTGAGCTTAACGCCTAATCCTTCAATGGTTTCCTTACTATGTGAAGTGACTGAAATGTTTTGTTCTTCGGCAGCATTCAATGTCACCTTTTGACCTGAAAGGATCGTATTCTTTGCAGTAATATCAGCACTGGTCAGTGTAGTTTGACCTGATGATCCAACATAAACATTGTTCGCTGTTAAATTTGTACCCGTTTGCTTGATTTGCTCTTCACGTTTGCTGTTGGACTCCCCAACTGTAAGTTTGGTATCCACTTTAACGCCAGGGAATAAAGATTGAACGCCAGCCAGACCGACTTCGGTGACTTTCATTAACTCTTTAACAACGCCACGATAACCTTTCTGTTGTTCATCCCACTGCTGATCTTGTGTTTCCAGCGTAGTCAGTTTTACATTTTCAGGCATCAATGAACCGTCAGCAGATTTCAATGTCCCATCGACTTGACGTTGCATCAAAGTATTGCCTACAAAAATACTTTGCCCAGCCGTGATATCGTTGGCTTGTAACTCTATATTTTTAGCTGCATTGATATCAATATTTTTTCCAGCAACCAACTGGGTTTGGGAAACTTCTTGATCAATATAACCCTTTTGACGATTGTTATAGGTCGCAAAGTTAGATTTTGAAGATGTTTCGCTTACGCTCTTTTCATTGATTGTTGAGAGTAGGTTGACATTACCTTGTAAAGCTTGAATCTGGATACTATCACCAGCACCTACTTGTAAATGTGTCGCAGTGATATTGCCTTGTTGGCTATTTAAAATAATATTTTTCCCAGCATTTAGCTGATTGGCGATTGAAATGGTTGTATTCTCATCATAAGTTGATGATTTCTTACTACCAAATGAACCTTTTGAATGAAATTGGCTAGACATAGAACTCAGGTCTAACCCATTCTCAAGTAAAATATTGTTTTGGGCAGAAAGTTGAATACTGCCTTGTTTGCTGTTCAGGTCAACCGCTTTACCACTAATATTTTGGGCATTTATGAGTAACGACCCTTCGCTGCTGATTTGACTGCCTATGTCCAGTTGCTTTTTATACTGGTAACCACTTTTTGAATCAATTTTCAATTGCTCAGTCTGACTTGTGGTTACTGTTCCAATATCAAGGTTACCCAAAGTATTGAAGATGGTCGTACCTTGACTATTATTGATTTGCGCAGCTTTTAAGTTGGTATTTCCCGCGACATTTATCAGTAATGTAGTTTGGCTTGGGTCAATCTTGTTCTGACTGCCTGAACCGACATAAATTCCCGCCACGCGATCGATATTGGTTTGTGATGAACTAAAACCACCAACTTTCGATTCGGTTGAAAGCGTAGTTGATTCAATATTCAAATTCCCGCCAACCTTCAACGCCATAGATTCGTTGGCACTAATTTGACCACCGATATTGTTCAAATCTTTTTTGGTTTCTATAGCAACTTGATTACCATGAATACGTCCATTTAAATTTTGCATATTATCAGCAGTAATTTGCACTGCTTGGCGTCCAGCAATCGTTGCGCCATTGATCAAATCACCATCTAACTTAAACTGAATGGCATCACCAGAAAGTAAGGTACCATCTCCTTTTAAGTCACCCACTCTTGCTTTAACGTATACTTGTGGAACAAGAGCTTGAGCCTTTGTGCCATTTGGTAAGATCACAGTTTGTTCAACGAGCCAAACAATATCACTGGTCAACTGTGCTGTTTGAGCAGCAGTTAATGCTATTCCAGGGCGAAGACCATACAACTTGGCGAAACTTACCCCATTATTCATGAGTGCTTTATATTGCTCATCATCATTGGCATAACCTTCTAGGAAGCGATAACCAGTTAGGTTCGCAATCTGATCTTGCACCAAACGTTGTTCATAAAGACCATCAGCTAGACGCTTTTGTTGCAAAGCTGGGTCTAATCCAAGTGCATCCAACATATAGTCAGAAGATAACCAAGTTTTATAATTGGTAAAGCTCGGATCTGTTTCAACAAGATATCCTGCTTTACTGTTTGCATTGACACGATATAAAGCGCTATTTGGAACTTTTATCTCAGTGGATTGTAGCGTTCTTATTTCATATTGTGTTGATTCATCGGCTTCACTAGGTGCATTGGCCTGTTGAGTAAAATTATTAGCTTGTGCTTGACCAGCAGCATCACCTTGTTTTTGCGATGTTTGCCCTACAGAAATATTTAAATCTTTAGACTGTAATGAAGATAAATTTTTCTGTAAATCATTCACTTGACTACTATTATTGACTTGCTTTTTATCATTAAGCTGCTGGTTTCGATCATTCACTTGTCCTGCTTTTGATAAACTTACATTTTCATCAAGCAGATTTGCATTTAAATCTTTTGATTGTTGTGATGGCTGATTGAGTTGACCTGCCTGAGTTTGGATTGTATTCGTTAAATCAGCTGAATGACCCGTTGTTAGGTTTTTGCCATTGACCTGCTCAGCTTGCAATATATTGACATTTACCCCTGAAGCATTTACATCCAAATCTTTTGATTGTAATGAAACTTGAGCCCCTTGACCCTTCTGAGTTTGAATGCTATTGGTGATATCAGATGCCTGACCAGTAGTCAAATTTTGCGCATTGGCATGTTCAACCTTTGATACCGTGACTTGTGGCCCTGACACATTTAAATCCAAATCTTTAGACTGCAATGATGATTGGTTTTGCTGTCCTGTTTGAGATTGTGTGCTGTTTGATATATTCTCAGCTTGTTTTACAGTTAAATTCTCGCCTTGAGAGTTTTGAGCTTGCTCAATTTGGGTTGAATTATGAGTCTCTTTTAATCCATTTAGATTGGTCTGCTGAGTTTGACTTGATTGAGTTTTATCTCCACTTTGATTATTAGATACCAAAGTTGTCACAATTTGATTTTGGTTTAGCTTCTGGTTGCCCAAAGCTTGACTGACCGCTAAATCAAATGTATCTGTTTGAGTATTTGTAAAAGATTTATTTTTGGTTTTACGCTTCTTCTTCCCCCAACTGTTATATACAATTTCAGATAAACGCTGTGTACCAGTTGCTACAACCTTTCTAATACCTTTAGTATCCTCAAGATCACCAGATGTGATACTACCGCCCAAATTAGAAAGCACGCCACCTGCCAAGATTTGGCTTTTATCATTGAGGACTTGAGCACCATCGAGATTTAAAGCACCACCCGCTTTAATTTGACCAGGCGCGGATTCCATGACTCGCGTCTCAGAAGTCACTTGGCTATAAGTATATTTGGCCCAATCTTCCTTTTTATCTTTTCTTGCAATAAGTACCC
>Ga0207655_1000543_pt1 | contig 47558 bp, 74 predicted proteins | sample KBSM44metaG_FD_184398 | JGI IMG/M metagenome (GOLD analysis project Ga0207655, IMG submission 184398) | Miscanthus rhizosphere microbial communities from Kellogg Biological Station, Michigan, USA - KBS M4-4 metaG (SPAdes) (version 2) | ecosystem: Host-associated > Plants > Roots > Rhizosphere >...
TGAATATTTAGAACTATATGTAACACCAGAGGGTAATTTAAATTTAGAGAACATCGGAGCACATTCAGTAATAATGGACATAAAAGGGGCTAAGAAGTTAAGAAAAACTCTTAAGAAATACATTAAATCTGAGGAGGAAAACTAAAATGTCAAATAAATTCACAATGTACCCAAAAACTTATCAGGTAATTATTTATAACTTAGAAGGAGAAAGAGAGAATGATTATACTCAACAGACATTTCTATCTAAAGAGCAATTAATTATTCAGATAGGAATAGCTCTAGAGGAATCAAGTATGTGTGTTACAACATCTAAAGTGGAGGTGTATGAAGTATGAGAGATTTCGAAAAAGAAGTAGCTGACTTTGCAAAGTTCTTCCAAGAGTACCGAAAAGGTGAGGAAGAGTACTACGAGAACATGATTAAGAATCTTGATGAAGTATTAGACACTAAGGAGGAAAATAAAAATGACAATTAAGATTAAAATGTTCACTAAGACGGTATGTCCAACTTGTAAGGTGGCTAAACAGCAACTTAGTTTCCTGCCAATACCTGTAGAGATTGAGGAAATTAATATTGAGACTTCAAAGGAGCGCTTCATGGATACTCAGACTGGAGAACTGACACATACAGCGTATGAGTATCTCACATTAAATCTAGATAGCTTGTCTACTCCGACATTCCTCTTTGAAGACGGACATGTCATCAGAGGTTTCGAAATGGGTCAACTACAGGAGAAATTGGGGCTATGATGACTAGAACAAGACTAACTATTGAGATAGAAGACATCACTTCAAAGGAAAAGGAAGCTATCTTATAGCTTATAAGTGAAAACTTTACAGATAAAGACCCGAGGTTAAACGTCTGGTTTGAACTACTGAGACCAGAATAATGTTACATTAGGAGGAAAAGATATGAACCGTAAAGATTACTTTAAGAAGCGTGATAACATAATGGATAACTGGGTGAAAGGGAACATCTCTCATGAGCATAGAAACAACCTCATGAGAGAATTATCTCTAAGGTACAACCCTAAATGGGGTAACGTACTATTTGAAGATACATACTCTAAGGAGGTTCGCTAAATGGCTAAATACATTAAGAGAGAAGCTAAAAAGGGTACATTCAAGTGGAAAGCTAAAGAGGATATATTCATGAGTGATTTGTTCGCTCCTGAGTACTTGATTTTCTCTAAAGGTACAATCTACAGCATGGACGTTGTAGGAACGTACACTTATGACACTACAGATGATAGAAAAGATACCAGACGGTTGACTAGAGAGTTCTTAAGAGAAAACTTTGAGGAGGTAAACTAATGAGCAATCAAAAGCGTATGACTCGGAAGGAATATGACCGTATCAAGAAAGAATGGATCAATAAGTTAGACTCTAGAGAGGTAACACTGAAGGAGTTCACTAACTTTATGGGAAAACATGTTGAAGAGAATTTCAACATGAAATGGAAGGTAAAACATAAAGCACAATCAGAAGTACTGGCTAATCACATTATGGACATACAGGAGAGTGTAAACAATGGTCACTAAAAATGAAAAACAAAAGGAACACCGCCTAAATAGTTATTATCTCCTAGTAGTTTCATTACTGCTAGGAGGATTTACCGCTTATGAGTATTTCATTGAAGAAAGCTATGCTCAAACGGGAATCTTCTTAGTATGTACTATTATGATGGCACTTGCTTGTGTGAGAGAATGGAGGGAAAGCAAATGAGTAAAATTTCTTGGAAGGTACTTTTAATATCTATGGCTATGCTTCTTATAAGTTATGGAATATTCTTTGATGATGTAATGAATCAAGCTGGAATAGTTCTAGTTCTTCTATATTTATCTTCGAAGGAGGAACTTTAAATGAATAAGACTTTTGATACAACCTCGATTACAACTAAAAAGGTTTCACTTGGAGCATATACTACTCTGGTGCATACATACATCAACGGATCATACAAGAAAACAGAAATCATCAGAGATTTCTCTAATTGGAATCAACACAACAGTAGCTATCCTAAAGAGGTCGTTACCTTATTAGCTGAGAATACTCTTGAGCTACAAGCCTTAATTGAATTACTTCAAGGAGGAATTGAAGTATAAATATAACTAGGAAGACTGCCTACAGAGGTGGTCTTTTTTGTATTCTAAAGAGATTAAATGCCTACAGTTTCCTTATCTTATCCGTTATGATATATACCTTTTAAGCTATACACACAAGCTAAATTGTGGACTCTAAAGCTCTATACTCTACAGATCATCTACCTAGCTATATCAAACTAACCAGATGCATACACTATGGATTTATATACTACATAGATATTACTCATAAGCATATACTGTATAGACGGGTGCACACAAGATAGGGTCGATTCTCCTCAGGTAAACTACCTATGATTATCTATAGGGTAAAGTACTGCACCTAAAGTACAGGCTAAATAGCTACCCTAAATAGCTAGGCTTAAACCCTATAGTAAAACCCTATAGTTAAATGCTATAGCTAAATAGTGGTAGTGTATCTGTGGTGTATAGGTGCTGTGGAGGAGTGCTTGAGAGGGCTACTGTAAAGGTCTGCCAGTGCACGCCACATAGGTACATACATATAAGCCTACCTGCATAGCCTATACATCTGAGTGTATATCTCGAGAGGAATATCGCTCGAAAGATTGTGAATCATCGGTGAGAATCATTTATGCATTGCTCGAGAGAAAAATAAAAGAGGCGAAGAAGTAGAAAAACATTGAAGAAAGGCTTCATAGAGGCATTGAAACTTAGATGACTTCCTATAACCTTTATTATGTCAACTGAATGTGAAATACAACACGAAGGAGGGTCGACAAGGGGTACGGGGGTGGGGGTGCCTCAGATTTGGAGCCCTTCCGCTCTGGGAGTCACTCTTTATAGTATGCTACGTGTGAAAAGCGATTTCCCTCTGGAGATTTTGCTTACGTGTAAAGCCACAGGCTGTTAAGCGCTCGATTGCTTCCGTACTATTAAGATAGACCTACCTCGAAAGTAGTAGCTCGAAAGCTCATCCGTCCTTGAAAGATATAGCTTAGAGAAAATATTGGGCGAAAGTTTAAGAAAACACTTGCACTCCTTTTCAATACGTGCTATTCTTAACTCATCAAGTATTTGAGGAGGACATGCACATGAAACTTGAAAGCGAAAGAGACTATGCAGTATTCATCTTCGGAGTTGCTCACGGGATGGCTAAATCTATGAAGGATGACGGACACTGTAAGCATTTAACTGTTGAGGAGCTTCGAGATCATCTATTAAAGTCTACACTTAATAATTCACCTAGCACTTCATTTAAAGGAGGAAAACTAAAATGAAACTTATAGTAAGCAACTTCATCACTTTAACGGAAAAACAGGAAGATAAATTAACACCTAGACAGGCTCGCATCTATTACGCAGTACTTGAAAGAGGTGCACAATCCGTGGAGGACATCTTCGAAGAGTCTCCAATGTCTCATAAGAGCGTAGCAAACGTAGAGAAAGCTATCCTGTCTATAGAAAAGAAACTTAAAATAAGTCTTAAGGAGGAAAACTAAAATGATGCGAGGATCACTAAAGGTTGCATGCTGTGCAGGATTCTTATGGTTGGTAATCTACGGGATGGCTCACGTTGTAGGTTGAAAGTTCGAACGAAGTGAGAACAGGAACTTGAAAGGGAATATTCCCTCTTGAGAGGTGTAGCTGAAAAGTTGCACCTCTTTTTTTTGTGTCATAAACTCTGAAGTGGGCACATACCTTATAGTATACTCACTAGGGAAGGAAGCTGGGAAGGGTTGAACCTCAGGGGGAGCAGTGCTTCTCTATAACGGCTAAGTATTCCCCTTTAGTGGGATTATTACTAAATAGTAAAGGACTGATGCTCCATGTTTCTCTCCATAGGAACGGCAATGGCGCTGATACCTCTAGGGGTATGGGCATACAAGGATTTAACTATGAAGTATGAATGGTCTGAAGAGGAGAAACTTCCAAGTAAATCTCTCCGAGGATGGCACGTCCCAATAGGTGTCGACTCTCAGAGAAGGAAGTACTCTTTAGACTTCAACAAGACGCCTCACTTGGTTCTTGGAGGAGCTACCCGTTACGGGAAGTCAAATCTGCTCAACTCAATAGTCGTATCTCTTATGAGGTTGCGCCCTGAAGATGTCACATTCACGATGATTGACTTGAAAGGGGGAATCGAGCTAGGTGACTACGAAGTAATGGAAAACTGTAGAGGTGTTGCCTATGAGCCACAAGATGCTCTGAGGTTGCTCTCATCCGTTTACTTGGAGATGCGTGACACTCAAGAGTATCTGAAACGTAAGAGGATGCGCAAGCAGTGGTGGAAGAAGCATTTCATAATCATTGACGAAGTCGGAGAGTTGAACCCTTCAGAGGAGACCTGTCGTGAAACGAAGAAGTTGAAGCAAGAGTGTCAATCTCTAATGAGTAAGATTTCACGCTTAGGCGCAGGACTTGGCTTCCATTTGATCCTTGCCACACAGTACCCCACTGGAGATGTGCTTCCGAGACAGTGTAAGCAGAATAGTGATGCCAAGATATGCTTCCGAGTACAGTCGGGGACAGCTTCAAAGGTTGTTCTCGATGAGGTGGGAGCTGAGGAGCTTCCAGACATCAGAGGTCGAGCTATCTTCCAAAGGGGAGCTGATCGCTACACAGTGCAGGTTTACCTTGTAGGTGAGACTGACATCGAGAACACTATAGAGAAGCACAGGAGGAAACCACATGAGCACATTGAACTTGAAACCATTGAACACGAGACACGAGAAGATTTTACTCTCTTTGAAGAAACTCAGTTTTCTGACGAGGATACAACTTTCTAAGATTCATAGCTTGGGAGGTAAGCGCAATACGAATAGAATACTTGAACGGCTAGAGCCATATCTTCATAGCTTCCGAGAAGGATACGATACAGTTTATTATTTGAATAAGATCGGAAGGGAATATGTTGACTCTAAGAAGGTTCTACGGAAGAATCAATTCGTAAGTCATACTCTGATGAGGAACGAATGGTTTATCTTCAAAGGTAAGCCGTCCTATTGGCGCAATGAGATGAAAGTTGGAGGAGCCATCGTTTGTGATGCTGTATATAAGGAGTCTGGGAAGATGGTTATCTTGGAAGTTGACCTAACTCAGAAGATGTCCGTCAATAGGGAAAAGATTGCAACCTATAAGAAGGTGAGCTCTAAAGTTAAGGATTTCCCTTTGGTGATATTTCTAACTCATACGGAACATAGAAGGAAGCAATTGCAGAAAGCTTGCTCTGAGGCAGGGCTGACTGCTGAGGTTTACACTCTCGAGGATGTGCGCTAATGCGTATATCTTGAGAGTTTTTTTTTATTTTTATCTGGAATAGTGTTGACTTTCTATGAATATACTAGTAAGATGAACTTATCAACTTAAAGGGGGGGACAAACAATGTCTGAAGAATTGAAGAAAGCTATTGAGAACTTGCTCTACTGTGAATGGATTTACATTGAAGAGTGTCACCACGAGTTAAAGCAAATATGGGAGGATGAAAACAAATGACACTTTTAGAGGTTGCTATAAAGTTATCGGAACTAGCAGGGTTGGAAGACTGGCAGTGGGACGATCAAGCATCTTTTGACTATGGAGAATGTTTGGCACACTTATCAGATTACAAGGAGGAAATTAAATGAGACATTTAAGATTACGTCAATTATTAGAATTTCAAGGATACACTGGAAAGGACAAGCGTGAGGCAGTAGCTTTCGAGCATGACAACTGGAAAGAAGACGGTGAGAGTTTACCTACTATTAAGGAAGTCCGTAAAATGCATGTAACTTTAGGGACATGGGACAAGCTTACTTATTGGAATAGATATAACACTGTAGACGGTATTGAGAACTTTGTAGTTAATTACCGTAAGGGGTTCTCTTTCTGCCCAAGAGCTAACTATAAGCATCGCTTAAAAGTATATAGATGGGAAGAACATGAGAGAAGAACTGAAGAGTTTTTCGACTCAATGGGGGTGTAACTTATGAGTCTACGTGAAAGAGAGTGTTGGTATCATATGGGAACACTTAATAAGATTATTTCTGATAGGATACTAACAAACGACATGGAAGCAGTTCTCATACATACCGCAACTCTTTTAAGTTATGCTAAGGAGATTCAACAGATTAAAACTAAGGAGGAATAATAATGAGAAGCATCCATAAAGTAGCCCGTAATCTTGCAAGGAAACAACTTAACGGAAAAGATATTCGTAGTAAGATAACTTCTGAGTGTGAACATGAAGGTTGGGAGATTAATAGGATGCGCAAATTAGTTACAGAGTATTATCAAATTGAGGAGGGAAAACTAAAATGGAAATAACTACTGAGAAATACAAAGAGGTAGTCATTGTAGAGAAAAACATTTATGGACTTATTGAGTTGATTACGTATCCCGTAAAAGGAGGGTACGGAGTAGACCTCACTCCAGAGGAAGCTGTTAAGGTAGCAAATGAACTATTACGTTTAGCAAATAAGTAACTAAAACCCTTGGGAGGCTTGACTTCTCAGGGGTTTTCGTGTATCATATTAGGTATCAATGAAAACATAGAGGAGAGATTAATATGAGTACATGGAATAGTAGAATAGCGGAAGAGATGGAAAACATTAAAGCGAGCTTTATATCTGAAGAGGAAGCTAGAAAGATAATGATGGAGTCGATCGGGATTGAAACTAAAGAGATTGTCACAAGTGGAGTTAAGAAACCTTTCGATAAGAAATTCACTAAGAATAAATTTGAGAAGTGGGCAGACATTGAAGGTTATTCAGGTTGGTACAAAATCTCTACAGCAGGACGTGTCTGGAGTGCTTACTCTGGTAAGATATTGAAACCTAATCCGCATGTACATAGTGGATACCTTAAGACTCGCTTGAAGCACCCTATAGAGGGATATCACACTACTCCTTACATTCACCGCTTAGTGGCTCAAACATTCCTGCCTAATCCAGAAAACAAACCTGAAGTGAATCACAATGACGGCAATAGAGCAAACTGCTCAGTATGGAATCTTTCTTGGATGACTAAAGAGGAAAACATCCGTCACGCTCAAATGCACGGTCTTGGAAACATCAAGTTGAAACCTATTGAGGTTCAATCAATCTATTACCTTTGCTGGGCGACTGATATGACTCAAGACGAAATAGGTGAGATTTACGGAGTCTCAAGAGGAATGGTGTCAGCCATCAAGAATAGATCGTCTTGGGAGTTTATGACCGACAATAAAGTACAAGCTGAAATGGGGTTGTTTGAATGAAACGTTTCATGTGCTTTATAGGGTTTCATTTCTGGATAAGACATATACATTACTTTGAAGGTGTAGTCATGGCAGATTATATAGAATGTAAAGACTGTAAGAAGAGAGGGGACTAAATGTTAGGAGATGAAATTCTGTCCATCTTTTTCATAGTTGCGATGTGGATTTACATTTTAGTTATAACTCATAAGAAATAAGAGAGAGGGAGCTGAAAAGCTACCCTCTTTTTAGTTGCTCCATTAAGATATTGATTATCTCCTGTTGCTTATCTATAATGGCTTCATATTTAGCTGTGAGAGCTTTAAAGTCCTCTGAGGTAGTTTTATACTCCTGAGGTACTACAACCTCTCTAGCGAGCTCCTGAGCCTTCTTAGAGTACCTGTAGAGCATATCATTGACTGCGAGCTCAGTCTTGTAGAAAATATCTCCAGTGTCCATTAACATGTAGGAAATCATTATCTCACCGTTTTCTAAATAGCGATTGATTATCTTGATCGTTCCCTCTTCAGTGATATATTCTTTTCCTTTAGCGTACTTCTTTGACTTCTTAAGAAATCCAACTCGATTGCTTTCACTCATCTTACGTCCTTCTGCTTTACGGTTCATGTTACCGCCTCCTTAGTTTTACTTACACGACTATTCTACGCAGGTTGTCCGAAAAGTATACATACATTCTAGAAAAAAGTTTTGCGAAAAGTTGTGTGGCGAAACCTCAAAAGTGTATGGCTGAAAAGCTGTGCACTTATTTTGTATCCTGTCAAGGTAATTATTTTAAAAGATTTTGTAACTTTTTGTTGACAACAATTTAGGACATGTGTATAATGTTCTTTAGAGAGAAGAACAACATTAGAGAAAACAAACAAGCTTGAAAGTTCGAACGTTAGTGAGAACAAAAGACCTTGTACTTCATTACATTACGTACTATCAATTATATCTTGATTAAGCATATCCGTTGGTGTATAATGTATAATATAAACTATTGAGATAAGGAGAGACGGAAATGATACACAATCACGAAGTAAAGAACGTAAAGTTTCCTGCTGATCCTCCTGAGTGGAACGGAATCAGCTTTAAGAACTTTAAAGAAAAGCATCGCATCCTCAACAGGGAGTTGATGGCTTCAGGAATGAACTATCGGAAGATTGCTTCTAAGTATGACTATCGACTGGACAGTTTGTACCGTATAGCTCGTATGCCCGCCTCTAGAGCATACCGAGACTGGCTAGGTGCTAGCGCTAGGGATACTCAGATTGCAGATGCTCACGAGGTTCTGAGGCACCTCACAGACATCTTAAGAGAGGATGCCTACGATGAGCATGTCACTCCAGCAGGAATGATTGTCACTAAGAAGACGGACACGAAGGATCGTTTGAAAGCGGCGGAGACTTTAGCTAAGGCGTTTGGCATGTTTGAGAATAAAACTCAGGATACTTCAAACGTTATTGTTGTTGACATTGAAGGAGAAGACGAGGATGATGATATTTTAACTATAGAGAGTGGGGAATAAAATGAAAGTACAAGAGTTCATAGTGAGGTTTAACGGTGAAGCTATTGATAAGGATCAACTCGAGAGGATTATCTACAAAGGTCTTCAATGGTATGAGGATATTCACTGGAAGCAGTATGTTGTTACTAAAGAGGGACGACCTGAAGAGGGAGGCGACTTAGATGATTAGTACATTCATATTAGCATGTTTCTTACTACTTATGATGATGTCAAGCTTTGTAGTCGGGATGGTTATTACTTACATGGCTTTCAGAGATAAAACTTTGAAGATATTGGACAATGAAGATATGCCTTCCGTTTATAAACTAACAGTAATTAAAAAACTTTTTGATAAATAGTTGACAAGCTATATAGAAATATGCTATTATGTTAGTAGTTGATAAAGAGAGGTAACTCATAAGAGGCTCTCTGTAAGACTCCTCCTCCTGAGGAATATCACAAGTGAAATGCGAAAGCTAGAAACTTGTGCTTTCCTTTGAAGGTTCTCTCAAAAGTTAAACGCAGGGCTGATGAATCGTTACGAGCGAGCCGACACAATAGAAGCTAAGTAGAGAACCTTGAAAGGAAAGTATACGAGTGCTTTCTAAAGAGTCTTTTTATAGTGCAAGACATAAGCTTCAGAGATTACGGCTCTGGAGCTTCCTCCTGCCCTGAGTTCAGGTCAACCTGTAATTATGAACCTTACAGCAGTGGTTCAAGTCCACGTTGGGGCATCCCTCCTTTTTGAAAACTAGAGAGGATTAAGACCTTTAGGTTTATGATACTCATTGCGAGTCACCAACCGAAGATAAGGCAACCTCCCTCCTAAAGAAATCCTCGAGACCTCCTCCGAGGCGCACCACCGATGCGCAAAAACTGGAACCTGTGAGATCACGCCTAAGTGCAAAGATAAGATGACTCTTCCTCTCTAGTTTTGAGAAAGGAGCATTTCTATGAGTAATGATATTCCTCTAAAGATATCATTCAAGAAGCGCTTCTTCAATGAATGTTATCTTCCAACGTTAAGTAATAAAAATCGTATCCTCATCTTCTACGGAGGGGCTGGATCAGGAAAGTCTGTATGGGCATTCCAACGACAGGTGATGATTTACCTCAAAAGTAAAGAACCTCGAAAGTGTTTAGTAGTCAGAAAGGTTGGAGCCACTATACGTGATTCAGTCTTTGCTCAGATGAAGCACACTCTATCCTCTTTTAAGATTCTAGATCGATGTAAGGTCTCAGAGTCAAACTTCACAATTACTCTTCCAAACGGAAGTCAATTTATCTTCAAAGCTATGGATGACCCCGAGAAGATCAAATCTATTCAAGGTCTAGATGATATCATGATAGAGGAAGCTACTGAGCTTACCTTAGATGACTTCTCACAGCTTAAACTTCGATTGCGCTCTCAAAAGCCAAACAACCAAATCGTAATGATGTTCAACCCTGTTAGTAAATCTAATTGGGTGTACAAGGAGTTCTTCAAGGACAATCCTGACTTAAAAGCTAAAGATGCTTACATCATGCATACAACTTACAAGGACAATAAATTCTTACCAGAGTCTTACGTGAACGGCTTGATGGAAATGATGAATTCCAATCCAGTCTACTTCCGTATCTATGCTCTCGGAGAGTTTGCTTCACTTTCTAAGCTTATCTATACAAACTGGGAAGAGAAGCTATTTAACTTACCAGACCTTGTCTCTAAAGGTATATCTCAACCACGTTTTGGAATGGACTTTGGTTTCACTAATGACCCGTCCACTTTAGTGGGTGTCATGGTAGATAGACCTAACAAGACAATGTATATCTTTGATGAGTACTACAAGAAAGGGGCAACCAATGAAGAAATTGCAGAAGCTATCTTTGACATGGGTTACTCGAAGCAAACTATTACAGCTGATTCTTCTGAGCCTAAGAGTATTCTAGAGATAAAGCGTAACGGTGTCCGTAAGATTAAACCTGCTAAGAAAGGCAACGACTCTCTAATGTGGGGCATTCAATTCTTACAAGGTTGGAAAATGATAGTCCATCCTAATTGCAAGGAAACTATCGAGGAACTTGAGAACTATGCTTACGTCAAAGACAAGAAAACTAACGAGTACATCAATAAGCCTATAGATGAATTCAACCACGTTCTAGATGCTTTAAGGTATGCTATGGAAGACGAGATGCCAGCAAATAGGATGAATACTGGAACGAAAGGGGCATTTGGAATTTAATGAATAGCTACAGAGCTGTAATTTATTATTTCTTTTTAAGCCTCCTTTACCTTCCTCTCAGTATATATCTTAGGATGAAAGGAGATAAATAATGAGTCAAGAACTTCGAAACGAATACTTCTACGCACCTCATGTGTTCAATGCACCTCGAAAGTACTACCTCAAGAACATTGCAGACTTGAAAGATATCTCAATGCAGATTTACGCTTTCAATAATCGTCAGAGCGAATACAGAGAGTTGAAGAACTATTATGATAACAACACTCGAATCAATCAGAGATCCTTCGATGATCCTACGAAGCCGAACAACCGTATCAGTCACCCCTTCGCAGAAATAATCGTCAACAATGCTACGTCTTACTTCACAGGTAAGCCTATCAAGGTTCAACCTCACAAGGAGTCTAGACAGAAAGAGCTTGACCGTATTCACTTCCTCAATGAAGTAGACGACATCAACAGTGAACTAGATAGATTGTCCAACCTTTACGGACATGCTTTCGAGTTACACTGGAATGATACAATCAACGGAAAAGTTACTCCTCGCTTTAAAGCCTTATCCCCACAGAATGTCATGATGTTCCACTCAACAGACTTCGATGAAGAGCCTATCGCTTCGGTGGTATGGACATGCGTCAGAGATACTGGAACTAATGAGATGGTCTACAACGCTACTCTCTACACGAAAGACACTGCTCAAAAGTTTTCATTCAACATGTCAGGAAAGTCAATTGTAAATATTAATCCAGACAAGCCTAAACCTCACACGATGGGATTCCTTCCGGTTATCGAGTATTTAAATAATGAAGACAGAGCATCATCCTTCCAGAAAGTAATGGGACTCATTGATGCTTACAATACTGCTGAGTCTGATACTGTCAATGATATTGAATATTGGGCAGACAGTTATCTCGTTCTCAAGAACATGAGTGGCACTGACCCTGAAGATGTTGCAGAGTTTAAACGCAATCGTGTGATGCTTGTAGATGGAGACGGTGGTGCTGAGTTCCTTAATAAGCAAACAAACGATACTCATCTAGAGAACTTCAAAGATCGCCTCACGAGTGACATTCACAAATTCTCACAAGTACCTAACTTACATGATGAACAGTTTGCGTCCAACTTATCAGGTACTGCTATCCGTATGAAGATTAAAGACTTAGAAGATAAAGTATCTGCAAAGGAACGAAAATTCAATAAGTCACTCCGTAAACGATACGAGATTATCTTTGCTACTCTTGATAAGGTTGACTTGGCAGAAACTACAGACTTTGTAGAATTTATCTATACAAGAAACATTCCGTTAAACTTAGTAGAGACTGCTGATATGGTTGCAAAAGCTCCAGAGGGACTATGGTCTATGAAGACTCTTCGTACACTATACGGTATCACCTACAATGAGCAGAAGGAAGTTGAGCAAATCAAGAAGGAACAAGAAGAAGCTGACAATCGACTAGCCACTGTTGATCCATTTGCACCAGCCCCTAAACCTCCAGTTGACCCTAAAGAGCATCCTATGGGAAGCAATCAATCATCTAGTGGACAAGCTGGAAAGCCTCCAGCACCTAAGCCCTCGACACCTAAATAGAAAGGAGACTTTATAGATGGCTGATACTAAGAAGCAAGAATGGCTTGAGAGAGAAACTCGTAAGGTTCACGATACAATCACTCGAGACATCGACAAGTATCTCAACACCTTAGGCAAAGAGTATCAGCGACTCTATAAGGTTCTCACTCAAGAGGTCAAAGATTTAAACAGACAGCTAGAACTTGGACGCATCTCCTCAGATTACATGGAGTTGCGCACCAATGTTTTAATCACTCAGCTTGAAGCAAGACTTATGACTATCAAGCAAGAGATGGCTCAAGAGCTTCCTAAGAAGTTGGAATACTACGAGTCATACTCAAGAGAAGGAATGGAAAAGATTCTCAAGAGATTGGACACTGTAGCTCTACCAGTCAGAGCGATTGAGTTTGCTACATTGTTTAACTATAAAGATTATGATTTCCAATCGAGTATCTCCAAAGCTGGAATCACAGTAGGATCCAGACTTAATAAGGTACTCACGGAAGGGCTTGCTAAAGGTTGGGACAACCGAAAGTATGCCAAGGAGATTCAAGCAATTGAGAAGTTCACCAAGTTTGAAGCCAATCGAATAGCACGCACTGAAACTGCAAGGGTAGCTACTGAAGGTTCTCGCCGAGGAATGAAAGAGTACGGCATAGAGAGAGTCGAATGGGATGCAACACTTGAACGCAGGACGTGTCCCGTATGTGCTTCACTTCATGGTAAGAAGTTCCCAATAGATAATGCGCCTCCACTTCCAAGACATCCATTTTGCAGGTGTGTCCTACTACCTGTAGTCCCTGAATTGTAGGAACAAAATAAAATCAACTTTATAGAAGGACTCAAAGAGGACTTCACGAAAGGGGAAAATTAAACATGTCAGAAGTAACTTTAACGCAAGAACAATTAGTAGAGGCTTTAGAAGCAAATCCAGAAATGAAAGCAAGCTTAACAGCAACATTATTATCAGAAGAAGCTTTCGTAGCATTTGCCGAGACGGATGCAGGAAAGAAAGCTATTCAACCTAAGTTAGATTCATTCGCTTCACAGGCAATCAATACTTGGAAGAATAACAACTTAGATAAAATCAAACAAGAAGCCGTACTACAAGCTAACCCTTCAGACACTCCAGAGCAACGTATGATTAAAGAGTTGCAAATGAAGTTTGAAGCATCGGAGAAGAGCAAGGCACTAGCTGAGCAGAAGGCTTATGCTATTAATCTAGCTAATCAGAAAGGATTACCTGTAGAGTTAATTGATCCTTTCGTTAAAGATAACACGGAAGATACAGTGCGTAGCTTGAACCAGTTCGAGATGGCATTCAAGTCAACTTTACAGCAAGCTATCGAGCAACACACTGGAGGTCAAGGTCGTCAACATCTTCCACAGAATCCAAACGTTCAAGAGAACACTCAAGCTCCAGTACGTAGCTTTGGAGAAATGTCACTAGCTGAGAAGCAACACTTATACGCTACTGACCGTACACGTTACGAAGCTTTACAGGCTCAGGGATGAGCCTTGCCTTAGGTGAGACTCCTAAGGCAAAACTTTAAAACTAAACTCAAACAGAAAAGGATGATTATATTATGGCATTACAAGTTAAATTAGGCGAAGGTTTTTGGAAGCCAGGTCAAGCAGGTTTAACAGGAACTACAGATACAACTGATGTACAAGCTATTATCCCTCAGGTTATGGCTGACAGTATCGCTCAAAAGATGGGCAAGCTTATCCGTTTCGCTCCATTAGCTATGGTTGATACTCGACTAGTTGGCTCAGCAGGTTCTTCTATCACGTTACCTACATGGGCTTACATTGGAGATGCTAACATTGTAGATGAGGGTGGCACTGTAACTCGTGAGGAAATCAAAGCATCAAGCAAGTCATTCGTAATTCACAAAATCGCTAAAGATATCCAAGTAACTGATGAAGCTGAAGGCGCAACTAATGGTGCAGTCTTAAATGAAATCGACGGTCAATTAGCAGTATCTATCGCTCAAACGGTTGACAAATCAGTTGTTGAAGTATTACGTGCAGGTGCTACAGCTAATGAGATTAACAAGAAAACTGTAGAGTTAACACAAGCAGGTTTAGCACAATTACGTGTAGCTTTCGGTGAGGACATCGAAGATACTGTACTAGTTATCGCTTCAGTAGACTACGGTAAGATTTTAGCAATGAAAGAATTCGTAGCAGTTCTTCAAGGACAAGCTTTCATGGCAGGACACGTTGGTCACGTAATGGGATTAAACATTGTAATCTCTGATCGCTTAAATGAGAACGAATCATTCCTAGTACGTGCAGGCGGATTAGCTATCTCTTACAAGCGTCAAGTACACTTCGAAGTTGAACGTTTAGCTCAACAACGCTCTAACGCTTACTGTGCAGATTTACACTACGTAACTTACATCCGTGATGCATCTAAACTTCAAGGTGTAACATTCAAGGAAGCGACTGCACCTGAAGAGGGAAAGTAAAACCTCCTGAGGGGAAACCTGAAGAGGTAGAACCTCTAGAGGAATCTCCAACGGAGAATGAAGCTCCTCCTTCAAAAGAGGAAATCATTAAGGAAGCTAGTGGGGAGTAATCCTCCCTAGCTTTACCTTATAAGAGGTGAAACATATGAGCGTCACAAAAGGATTTATCAATGATGAAGATTTAGATCCAATCTACATTGCTCAACTTGTAAGTGACATCAAACCAATGCTTCAAGGTATCACTGGAAAGACTACTGCAATGGATGAGATATTACTAGAGAGTACAATCACCAAAGTATTGATATACATCAACGGACTAGTTCTCCCTAAAGCGTTATACTTAACAGTCGCTGAAATGTGTGCTAGACAGCTTGTAGACTACGAAGGTGGTCTTACTTCTGAGAAGGGTGAAGGAGCTGTTAAGAAAGTACAACGTGGCGGATTCACTCAAGAGTTTGAAACTAAGCAGGCATCTTCAAGCATACCACGAGGTACTCAATTCATGCAAGACTATGTTAAGTTCCTTAATCGTTTTAGAAAGATGAGGACGATATAGTATGGAAACATTAAAGGATAAATTCTGGACAGTTTACTATTATGTCGCACTCTTCATAGAAGGGATGAGACGTTAATGAAGTTTGGATGGAAGATGGATTTTTATCTGATTGCTTTTGGTATCCTATGGGCACTAGCTACTCCCATTAGATGGATAAGGAAGTGGTTTTAATGGCTTACAAATCCCCAAAGAATTATATTGAAGAAACCTATGATGCTTTGATGGAAGTTGTCCGAGAAGAAGATGTAAAGCAATCCAACGGTTCGTACAAAACTGAAAAGGTTAAAGTCTATGAAGCACAGCCTTGTGGGATATACGTGCATCGAGCTGAAGAGTTTGACAGACGTAGAAGTGTTCAACCTGAAACGGGTGACTTCCGTATCTTCTGTGATAACCTTCTTTTGATTTACAAAGGAGATAGAATCAACTTCACTCAATACGGTAGAACTTACAAGACTATCTGTGGTGATCCTATCGTATATGAGACTCATCAAGAGATTGTTTGCCGTCAAGAATCTGTAGCGTCAGGAGCTTATCGAGATGGCGAGATTTAGAGCTACTGTAAACGATAGAGTCTTACGAGCTAAGCTATCGAGGATGTATCGAGGACTTGGAACTGAAGGAGAGACAGCCGTTAAGAATGCTTCAACAGCAGGACAGCGAGAAGCTATCAAGGGAGCGCCTAGAGAGACAGGAAACCTTAAGAGGTCTATCCAGTTGAAGCCTATCCAGAAAACCTCAACAGGGATCATTGGAGGTTTTGATGCTTCTGTAAAGTATGCATCTCCTCAGAACTATGGGTTTGTGCACAATAGATCAGGACGATTCATTGAAGGTAAGTTCTTCATGGAGAAAGGCTACCAAGCATCTCTAGTTAGGTTGGAAAAGGAAGTACAGAAAGCTATTAAGAAATTTATCTCTGAAGGGTGATACACATGTCAGATATGGCTGGAACTTGGTATTACACGGAAGATGTTCAGCAATCTTTTGAGGATGCCCTTGTAAGGGAAATACTTGAAGTATTCGGAGAGGACACTAAAGTATACTCCCAAGCTAAGACAGGACAGATTCCTCCAGAGTGTGTCATCTTCACTGCAAAGCCAATGAACTTCATGAGAGCTTCTGATTACGTCCAGAGGAGAACTGTTATGATTGACGTAGCAGTTGTAACCGAAAAGGGAAAGAACTGGGCGTACAATATGCTCATGAAGATGAAGTCCCTCAACATTGGAGACGTCAAAAAGGTTATCCCTTCTGGACGGTTCTCAGAGGTTGACGGGATCGTACACTTCACCTCTTACATTTATCTTGTAGAGGTAGATTAATTAGAAAAGGAATGATTCATATATGGCATCACCAGCACGCCGTAGAGGCACAACAATTATCGGTATCGACAAAGCATACTTCGCTCCATTCATGGATGAGACTGCTGAAACTTACGAGGTACCATTCGCTCTAGACCCTATCCAGACTTTCTCTGTAGAGCCTCAAACGAATACATCTTCTCAATACGGAGACAACATCGCTATTGAGACAGCATCTGCAATGGGAACTATTGATGGGACAGCAACCTTCACAGGATTGACTCCTGAGATTGAAGCTAAAATCCTTGGAGCAACTTATGTACCAGCAGACCGTCGAGTTATTAAATCAGCTTCAGACGTTGCACCTATGGGAGCATTCTTATATCGCCGTATGAGAGCTGACGGAGGTTTCCGCTACAAAGTATTCTACCGTGGACGTTTCTCTCTTCCTAACGAGGAAACAAACACTAAGGAAGATCAAGTAGACTTCCAAGGATCAGAGTTGGCTATCACGTTCGCTCCTCGTCTTTCAGACCAAGTTTACGAGATGAGTATCGATGCTGACAAGGCTACATCTGAGAAACCTGATAAGTGGGCAACAGAGTTCTTCAAGAAAGTATTAATGCCTACTGAGAATCCAGCAGGCTAAGAAGTAAATAAACTAAAAAGAGGGGCGCTACGGTGACCCCTCAAATATAACTTTGGAGGTTATTAATATGGAATTAACTATCAAAATTAACGGTGAAGATAAAACATTTAAGCAACCTGAAATCTTAATGGCTATCCGCTTCAAGCAAGCTGTAAAGTGGGCTTCAGCTATCGAGAAAGACTTCTCAGTTGAGACTCTTGAGGGAGCTGTACAGTTTATCGCAAATGATTTATATGTAGGACAGTTCACTGCTGATGAGTTCTGGGAAGGTGTACACACTGAGGATTTAGTTGACTACTTACGAGATGCATTAACTTCTCCTATGATGCGTATGCAAGGTAAGCTTGAACCATTAAAAAACTAAAACAGTCTACAGCAAAGAAGATGGTCATGGACGATAATCCTCTGCTTGCTTCTATGGGTGTAGACGCTTCACCTATGCAGTCATACATTATGAAGTTCTACGATACTCACATTCAAGCAGGACAGATCATAAGTGATATCGACAAGCAGGACATCCTAGCTTACACGGAACTTGTAGTGTATAAAGCTGTTACTGATTATGTCAAGAAACTTTCTGAGATTGATGCTTCTGGAGGAGGCAGTGCAGGTTCTCTATAGAGTGTAGCCTCCTCCGAATAAATCTAGAAAGGAATGAAACTTAATGGCTCAAAACGAAAGAATGGGCGTCGACGTCGTCCTCAATGATGGAAACTTTAGAGCAGGCGTCGGAAGGATGGTAACTGAACTTAATAGAGTTAACCGTACAGCAGGAGATACCACTAAAGCTGGCGAGAAGATGGGAAGCGGATTTGCTTCTTCCTTTAAAGCGATGATTGTCCCTACTGCAGTCCTAGGTGGATTTGTCGCAGTAGGTAAAGCCATCTCAGGAGCTGTCTCTGTAGGTATGGACTATACTAAGCAGATGTCCAAAGTAGAAGCTATCTCTGGATCAACTTCTTTACAGATGGCGGAACTTGGAAGTAATGCTCGTAAGTTAGGTGCTGAGACTAGATGGTCAGCTACCAACGTAGCAGAAGCCTATGAGTATATGGCTATGGCAGGTTGGAACTCCAACCAGATGCTTGACGCATCTCTACCGTTACTTAACTTAGCGACAGCAGGGGCGCTTGACTTAGGTAAGGCGGCGGATATCGTTACAGATACAATGACGCCTTTCGGACTTGTTGCATCAGAAGCTGGGCGTGTAGCTGACGTTTTCGCAGTTGCTCAATCGAAAGCAAACTTAAATGTTGAGATGCTTGGAGAGACTATGAAGTATGCGGCACCAATCGCATCAACCTTCGGAGCAAGCTTGGAAGAGACTACTGTAATTGCTATGCAGTTTGCCAACGGAGGTATCAAAGCTTCGATGGCAGGTACAGCTTTACGTGCAGGTTTATCTCGACTAGCGTCACCCCCTAAGGCGGCTGCTAAGGCGCTTGATGAGATGGGAGTGTCAACTAAGCAGGCAGACGGCAACATGAAAGACTTAGGAACTATCATTGGAGAGATGTCTCCTAAGTTCCTTAAGATGAGTGAGTCTCAACAGATTGCTACTGCAAAGGCTATCTTCGGAGAGGAAGCCTATGCAGGTTGGGTAATGGTTCTAAAGAATGGACTACCTGAGTTTGAACGTATGAAGGGACTTCTAGATACTTCAGCAGGATCAGCGGATGTTATGGCTAAGGTTATGGCGAACAACTTATCAGGGGCAGTCGATAATGCAAGCTCAGCTCTAGAGAATCTAGGACTTATCCTCTTCAGTCGTATCGAAGGAGGACTTGTTTCAGCAACTAATGGCTCCATCGGGCTTATGGAGAGCTTAACTAAGACGATTGATCCTACAAACACTTTAGTTGAAGCTACGAAGTTACTACAAGCCGAAGAGATGAAACGTTCACAGTCAATGGCTATATTAGATAATGCTCTCGCTAAAGGAAACATTACTCAGGCAGAGTACAACCAGAAGATGCTCGAGACTAATCAGAGGTTTAATGAGAACACAACTGCTGAGGGGATATACAAGCAGAAACTTGAAGAGTTGGACGCTCAATTAGCGTCTGGACAGTTGACTCAAGAGCAATACAACAAGAAGAAAGAAGAAGGAAAGCTCTGGTCAGACGCAATGGGAGAATCAGTTGCTAAGGAACAAGCCCATCAGCAATCCTTAGGAGAGAAGATCCAATGGCTTCAAGGAATCTTTGAGAAACTCTGGGAAGTTGTCAAGCCCTTATGGGATGACATGAGTAAATTCATAGGTGAGCAGATTGAGAAAATCAAGAAATTCATAGACACCAACGGTAAGGATATCGAAACTGTATGGAATGCAGTCTGGACAGTAATTAAATTCTTTACAGAGTCAATCTGGGAAGGAATCAAGGATATTATCTCGGGAGCTATTGATATCATCATGGGCATCATTAAAGTCTTCGCAGGGATACTTGAGGGAGACTGGTCTAAAGTCTGGGAAGGTGTCACTGACATTGTAGGTGGCGCTATAGATGTCATCTGGGGAATTATCCAAGTAGGTTTCGGAAGCTTCCTTAAAGCCCCTCTAAAGTTAGGTAAGGACTTACTTAAGTGGGCTAAGGATACGTTCGTGAATCTCGGAAAGAACATCAAAGGATACATCGACGATATTGTCTCAAAAGGTGCTGAAGGGTGGAACAAATTCATTGACGATGCTAAGCGCATTATGGGAACTATTAAGAAGTGGATAACTAACCCTATAGACGAAGCCAAGAAGGTCTTAGAGGGAATCGACTGGGGAAGCGTTGGTCGAGGACTGATCCAATCCTTAATAGACGGTATCTGGTCGATGACTAAATGGCTAGGAACTACAGTTTCCTCCGTAGGTTCAATGCTTAATCCTATCAAGTGGTTCCGTGCTCCTGATACTCCAGTAGGTAGAATCTCAGGAGGTCAGCTACAAAGCCCTGATGCTGAGTACGCTCCGTCAGCACTTCCTGTAGGGATGTTACAAGCCCCTCAAGGTATCGCTGGATTGTCTGCTGTAATGGACATGGTAAACAACTCCATCAGTTCCCTTGACAGTGTTAGCTATGCAGGTCAACGTGGAGGTCGATACTCTTATGACTCACCTCAAGGAGACATCGGTGCAGGTGAACAAGGCGGAAGCATCGTAGTTCAAGTTCCTGTATATCTTGACAAGTATCAAATTGCAAGCGCAACTGGAGAGGTTAACCAACGAGAAGCAAAACGATTAGACTCTAGAACTATTAGAGGATCAAACGGTAGTAAGTATTTTTAGGCGGAAGCCGAATAAGTTTAAGGAGATGAAACTTTATGGTAGTACTCAATAAAGTAAACAATCTCCCTAACTTTGACTTTAAAGGATTGAATAGCTTAGAGGACATGAAAGTTTACATGACTTCTAAGCCGTCCATTCCCTTGCCAGAGCTACGAGCAGATTACGTAGTAGTCAAAGGTAGGGACTCAACGTACACCATCTCAGATGGGACGTATGATGATATAGAGATATCTTTCGGGTTACGTACCTATAGAGGGGAACTCTCTTATCAGGATACACTTAATAAGTTAAACGATTGGCTAAGACCTGACTTGTATGCAGACTTCTCAGAACTTGTCTTCTCAGAGTTTCCTCAGTGGTACTTTGATGTTAAAGGGATTACACCTCATACGTGGAACTACAATTCAGCAACTGGAGAGTTTGTTACAACTGTTAAGATGAGATGTGCACCTTTCAAGTATTCTCATAAGCAGTACGACATGGTAGGTAATAGCTCTACTCCTATTCCGATTGAACCTAGGACGTTTAAACCCTCAGCAGGAAGTGTCTGGAAGATAAAGACTGAGCCTCAGTTGCAGAACCATAGTGATCTTAGTAGGCATGGATATCAGAGAGTTCTTAAGGGAGATGTTACTCCTCAGTCGGAACTTAATAAGCTATCCAACATAGATGGGACTTCAGTGACTGTCGATCAAGCTAAATACACTTCAGGAAATTATCACAACTGCTGTCCTGACTTCTATTCTACTCTAAGTAATTGGAATGCTTTGAAGGATTCAGAGATAATCAACCTGAACTCTACAGAGGCAATGTTCAACTTTAAAACATCTAGCTCAACTATTACGGCAACACTTAAAGGAATACAGGCAGGTAAGAGATACTTATTCAACTTAGGGTATAACTACGGAGATGACTTGCAAGGACTATCTCTTAGAGTAAACTCCTTCTCAGGAACACTTGTGGGTTCCTCAAATGGGCTAAGTACGGTATCATTCATACCTACCTCTTCAGGTGACCATTTAGTGACAATCTCAAGCAATAGAGTTAAGTCAATTGCCGTAAAGAGACCTTGGGCGGTTCAAGAGAATACAAATCCTGCAAAGTATACTCCTGAGGGTAAAAGCTCGATGGCTACCGTTGTAGTTGCTGTAGATATGACTCCACTGTTGAAAACTATTGAGCCGAGCATCTATGGAAGCTCAACTTCAGAGGTTGACTTGAAGAATATCTTGAAAGCTAGAGGGGTAACCTTAGATGTCGAGAAAGTCGTATCACATACTTCAGGGACATCCGTCAATTTAATCCAAGTTGAAAAAGATACAGCAATTCATTCATTATCAGTTAACCCTATAGGGGCAAATGAAACTAAGAAGATAACTACTTCCCTCACAAGTGCAACTTTTGTGGATAGACTGTACTATCAGAATGTACAAGGAAGCTTATCTTTATGGGCAACATTTATCATTACCTCGATAGATAGCTTCAATGATCCTGGAATGTCTCTCGAGGACAAGTACTTCTCTCTAGATAGTTTTAACATAACGGTAAAGATGAACTCTATTCCGTCAGCTACAAAGAGCATCTACAATGACGGTAACCTCGAGACTCTTCCCTATCTTAAACTATACAAAGCACCAAACGTATCTGAATGTAAGATTGATATGTGGCAAGCTAAGCAACCTAACGGGTATCAATACTACTCAGGGATTACTATCAAGAATATGGGACAAGTTGGAGCAGGTCAGCATATCGAAATAGATGCAGACTATCAAGACGTAATACGATATCAAGAAAACGACCCAGCATTGTCAACCAATTGGAACATCAATACAGTAATTGCAAGTGAAAACCCAAAGCTAGGTCTAGGGTGGACATCTATTGAGGTTACTGGAGTATCTAAATTAGAAATAGAGTGGAGAACTCGTCGGATATAGTTCTTCACTTGAAAGGAGAACTATATGGAATACCCTTCACTGTATGAATACATTCCACCTATAAGTGGATCACTGGCTAACTACTGGAACACTCGAGGGATTGGCACCCTTCGAGATGTCCTCGAGTGTACAATATATGAAAACCTTGATGGGGCATTTGAGCTAACTCTTGTGTACCCTGATGGGGGAAGATATGAGCATGAAATCAAAATAGGTCGCATGATTAAAGCTAGAGCATACCAACCTAAGACACCTTGGGAGCAAGCTAACTACAAAGTTGGCTCAAAGGATATGTGGGGTAACGACTCAGCTTACTATAAGATCCCTGTTGAGCATCAATTGTTTTACATCAATGATATTGAATACAATTCAGACGGTACCATGACAGTGAGAGCAGTTCACTTTACGTATCGCTTTAAAGATAACATGTTCTTAATCTTCGGAGTTGACAACGCTACGAACTTCCCTTATGCGGAAAGAGAACATACAGGAAAGCTTCCGTGTGACATAATTGACTTGGCTTCAAAGACAGGACACTTTTACAGTGTATCAAGTATGAGTAGGACATATCCTCTTAAGTGGTACAACTTCCAAGGGAACGTTGTGACAGTTCCATCTAATCAATGTTCCGTTGAGATAGGGACTACAGAATTCATCCAAGATATTGATAATCAATTAGAGTATATGCCTTGGAATCCTGACAGCGACAGAAACAATGTGTATCCTAGAACTATTAAGATGGGACATGACAACCAGCAAAATACTTTCTTCGGAGAGAAAGATACCTCATTCAAGAACCTCTGGAAAGCTGACATCATTAGAGATCGCTGGAGAGTAGTCCTATGTACGAATAGAAGCTTGAAGACTTGGGACAATGCTTATACGATATCTTACGGGAGAGATACTGTAGGAATGAAAGTTAGGACAGACTTGTCAGACATCGTTACAGATATATTCCCTTACTATATGTGGACTGGAAAGAAGAAAAGACTTGTTCCCGACCCTACTCCGGATGACCCTAACAGAATGAAACTTGAAGAGTATGACGCTGAAAGGCAAGTCGTTCTTGATAGACGTGGAGACTCTACAGCTCCTGTTTATCCTGACGTGTCAGATATTGGAGTTATGCGTTTGATTCCTTACAATAAAGACATGCGTACAGGTCTTCATGTGGATATGGCTCTCTACATGGATACGGAAGCTCTCAATACTCGAATGGAACAGAACGATTGGGGACAAAAGAAAACGTCAATGCCTTACTTGTATGACGCTGTGAAGAAGTACAGAAACGTTACAGGTATCTGTTACGGTACTCTCTCCGCAGATATTGACTTCTTACCTGTGTGGGAAACGGAAGAGGCTAAACACAAGCCAGCTCTTGAGAAGCTACGTCTCGGTGATCCCGTCATAGTTAATCATAAACGTCTTGGAAAGATTCACTCGAGAGTATCCGAGACAGTATTGAACTGCTTAACAGGGAAGTACGAAAGCATCAAGATAGAGTCTCACTCAGTACGAATCCCAATTGCTTAATTACGATACCTACAAGGTAAGGAGATGACCGATGGATATTTTATTAGAGAAAGCCATTACGATGATATTTACTAAGGAGACTGCCTTCTTTGGATTGTTCCTTGTGAGCTATGTACTAGCCTACAAGGACAAGATCAAACTTCAGGACTTCATCACTATTCAGCAAGATGTCTTGAAAGACTTGACCCATTCAGTTCAAGACATAGCTAAGACTCAAGAGAAGCAACACGAGAGGATTGAGCGTATGGAGGACAACTTAGATCACTTCTACGAGAAGGTAAACAACAAATTAGAAAATCACATTAGATAAACTATGAAGGAGTGATAACTATATGGCAACTGCTAGACTAGTTGACTTACGATTCGATTTAGCTTATCCGTCCGACCATTATAAGTTTCTACAACGTTTAGGTGAACGGAAAGGGACAGAAATATTAGTAGAGGTATTCAACAAAGGAGTTCCTTACAATATCGCTGGAGCAAAGATGGGCTTCGAGATGCGTAATGATAACATGAAAGTAATGATTGACACTGACCAGACTAGATTCACAAAGGTAGCACCTCTGGAGGGAGTCTTCTCATATAAGCCTCCAGAGAATATTACTGGCTTTTTCGGTAACGCCTACCTAGCTTATTTTACTTTTGAGAATGGAGCAGACAGAGTGACGACAGAACGATTTAGATTTTACAATGATGAGGATGTACAACAATGTGTAGCTCCTGAATTACAAGAGCACTACGTTTCAGTGATTGACGACTTGGTAGCTTCTAATCAAACTGCAATGGACAAAGCTGAAGAGATTAAGGATTTGATTAATGCCAATCAGGTTGTCAAAAAGTCTGGAGACACTATGACAGGGGATTTAAACTTTGGAGGTACATCTGCGAGACAAATTACCTCTGAGGCGGGTACTGGTAAGCTTGTTTTTGGAGGATCAGGTGTGTGGATTACAGACTCTAACGGTGGAGGTATTCCTTGGCAGTATCGATACTCAGATAGGATGTTTATCGTTAACGCTTCGACCAACCTAGCGAGACGAACAGGAGATACCTTTACAGGTAACATAGGGTTTGATCTATCAAACGGAGGCAAACTTATTAGAGGCGAAAACGGTGGCACTGCTCGAAGTGGAATGCTCTTTGAAGATGTAGGCTTCAAAGGTTACGACTGGCAGAATAATCGGGAAGTGTTCCGCTACACTGCTTCATCTAATACATTCAATTTAGCATCTGCAAACACTAACCTAATGTACAAGGCAGATTATACAGGTAAGGACGGACAGGTCGCTTTATCTCTATCATCTGAGGCCACTAATCCAGACGTAAATAATATAACAAGATCAGTTAGGAGAGGAAACACCGTTACAGTTCACCTATGTACAATACTTAATGCAAATGCTACAGGAGCTACAGTAACAAATATCCCTTCTGATATGAGACCTATTTATAATGTGTCAACATATGTCCCTGCACATGACGGGACTGCAACTGTTCAGGTTTTCATTAATGCTAGTACAGGAGCACTTGCTTTTAGTAATAACGCTAAAGGAAAACGAATAGAAACTATCATCACATACGTAGTTAACTAAAAGGAGGAAAAATAATGGCAACTATCTATGGTTATTTATATGACGACAAAGGGGTATTTGTAGAACAAGTACCTATCTATGGGGTTTTTGACGAAGAAGGAAATGAATCTCATCCATTGCCTCCAAAGGTAACATTGATCGACCCTCCTCCTATGAACACCTTCCCTTACTTTGATGAGGATAAGCAACTATGGGTACCTACAGTTGTCCCTGATCCCCTTCCAGAGCAAAAACCTGATGCCCCAATTTTTAATGCTGAAGAGGAGATACGTAAACTCCGGGAAGAATATCTAAAGGAAATCAAGTCACTCAAGGAAGAAGTTTCTCAATGGAAACGAATCAATTCAGACTTATCTTCATCGTTACAACGTACAAGATACTATCTGACACTTGCTCTCCCGGGAGCTTCTCACCTATTCAGAGATTAAACCAAGGGATATTAAACTAAGGAGATGGAACTATGAACTTTAAAGAAATCTTAAAAGATAAAGCATTGCTCACAAAGTATACAGTACTAATCTTCGCAGTCCTCAACTCAGTTCTAAACCTTTTCGGAATCCAAACGATAGGAGATGACCAAGTCAATGAGATTGCTACCGCTATCAGTACACTTGCAGGTGGTTACCTATTGCTTAATGTTCGTGCTCATGAGTTGAAGAACATTGTGTCGAAAGACAACGTAGTAGCTAAAGAAGATAACAAGTAAGGATGTACCGCCTCGGGTGAGAATCCTGAGGCGAGTTAAATCTGAAAGGAAATGATTAAATGGCTATCATCAATGTAACTCCTACAGGACAAACTATCAAGTGTAAAACTGACGATGTGATTATATTGGAAGGAATCGAAACTATAAAGCATAACGGCTTTGAAGTTAAATACCTGCACAGCGAAACTCAATCAGCTTTTTACGTATCACCCTTAGGAGGTAAGTACATTGTAGGTGATAAGTATTTCATCTTAGAAGTATCTGGGGAAACTTCAGAGGATCATGACTTATATGAAATCCTAGGAGTTACTAACCGTTCGGAAATAGATAAGGTTGTCTGGAGAGATACAAAAAACTTTGGAGGTGGCTCTGGAAGTAACTTCGACCCTACAAAGTATTACACTAAAGTTATTACTGATGAGACTTTCGCTACAAAGGAAGAACTTTATGCATGGGGACATCCTGAAGTTCCTCAAGGAGAGTCTTCTGAGGCGAATGTTAACACTCTAGATACTATAAAGAATGTCGGAAGGTATTCTCTAGCGTTTGACTATAAAGGGAATCCACTACCTTCAGGTGATTATGCTTTCTTGCTTGTAACTAGAAAGGTTGACAATGGGGATATCCGTCAAGAGTACTCGCACATCAATGTAAACTTTGAAGCAGATACCTCTACCGTAATGTTTGCTTACCGTATGTATGATACTACAAAGCAAGAGTGGAGCGGGTGGGCGGTCATTGATTCTGTCTCTGGAGGAGACATTACAGAGACTCTTAAGAATTACTATACTAAGAAGCAAGCAGATGAGACTTTCTCGACTGTTCTCGCTCATAATGCTTTGGGTACAGCTATAACTGATCTTTATAATCAAAAAGTAGGGTATGATGAAATATACATTAGAGAGGAGTCTGATGCTAGATTCGCTCTTAAAGGTGAAACTGGAGGAGTTGCATCCTCAGAGTATCAAGACTTGAAAGATGCTGATGGCAACTTCGTGCTAGAAAATGGCACATGGGCAATTGATAGCCTTAAAAAGTCTGGTATTTACTACGGAGGTGACTACGATGATGGCAATAATGGATCATGGCGTTACTACTATAAAGCGTACTTCCATCCATCAAACCCTAACAAGGATATTATCATTGCCTACAATGTTTATTACAGTTCAGATGTAAACAATTGGTCTAACAGACATCACGCTATCGAGGTAAGCCGTAGAGTTGGGGCTTCACAGAAATTCTCAGTAGCAAGTTATGTACCTTCAAAGGGAAACATAGAAGCTGTTAAGTTTAACATTGAGAATATGTACAAGGCATACGTAAAAGGTTACTCATACTCTAAAGCTGAATCTGATGGATTGTTAAACAATAAAGCAGATGTCACTTGGGTAGTATCTGAACTTCTAAAACTTAAAACCTTAATAGATGCTAAATAGAAAGGATGACTTAAATGAAAATAAACACACAATACCTCGTAACGGATAATGATCGCTTAAAAGTAATTGCACCTTACGAGATGAACCCTACGGAGATCACCTTCCATAATACTTACAATGATGCTTCTGCATCTGCTGAGGTTCGCAACGTTAGAAACAACTCTACAGGGACAAGCTTCCACACGGCAGTAGATGACTTCGAAGTACAACAAGTAGTTCCCTTCAATAGAAATGCTTGGCACGCAGGAGATGGAGTATCTGGGACTGGTAACCGTAAAAGTATTGGCGTAGAGATTTGCTACTCCAAGAGTGGAGGCTCTCGCTATCGCAAAGCAGAGCTAAACGCAATTGACCACATCAGTGACTTGATGATTCGCTTTGGGATTCCTATCTCTAAAGTTAAAACTCATCAGGAACGAAACGGAAAGTATTGCCCTCACCGTATGCTCGATGAAGGTCGTGTAGCTTGGTTCAAGAACGAATTAGTTAAAGCAGTGAATATCAAAAAAGCAGGAGGCTCAGTAGAAGCCCCTATCAAGGAGGAACCTAAATTGAAAAATCAAATCTTCACAGGTGGATACGCATCAGAAGGACTAGTAGATATCATCGGAGCAATGAACTCTGTACATGTTACAGCTAAGATGGAACTACGTAGCGACAAGTATGTGTACATCACTACAGATCCAACTTCAGAGGTTCAGTTGAATGCAATGAAAGGATACCTTGACCGTAATAAGCTCTGGTACGAAATGGTATAATCAATTAAGTTACATCCATATAGTAAACTCCAATATAAAAACCTCCCAAGTTAATTCTTAGGAGGTTTCTTTTTACCTTCAATCATATCTAATTGCTCATTCATCCACGACCAGTCCATAGGGATATCTCTATACATGTTCCTTCACTCCTAACTTTAAATGTGTAAGAATCACAGCAGTTGAATCCGTTTCGTTGTCGTTGTAGTATACTTCCTTTTGAGTGTCACCTGTAAGCTTTCTCAACTTGTAAGAGTACATATCAGTTCCAAACTCTTGAAGCACAGCATCAATGACAGGTTTCTTTCTAAGGTAGTTTGCTTTAGTGTTGCTTCCCTTAATAGTCTTATCTACTCCACCGTATCCCGTTACAGCTTTCTTGATTGTACTTGGGGGGTAAGCGTGCATCTTTACAGGGTCATGTGTAACAGAAGCTCCTGATTGGTTGAACTGCTTCCAAGTCTCACATACTTCTTCAATAATTCCTGTAGCTTTACTTACAAGGCTTACACTTCGGAACTTACTCATGTCAGCACCCATCCCTTCCTTGATGAATACCTGAGGAGCGAACCTGTCAAGTATCTCAAATACGGAATGCCTTAGAAGAGAAAGCCTTTCTCCGTCAGAGAATTTATGTTTTCCCTTTGAAGGTACAGTCTCTATATGGGTGACGTACACGAGAGATTTATTCCCTCGTGAGTCAACATCCATTACAGTAATTCCTGTATCGCTTGCTGAGATGTCAAACCCTATTAGTCTAGTTTTCACTTCTTAGTCACCCACTTTACAGTTACAATCTCTTTCTTCTCTACTTCATAGACTTCTAGCTCTTGACAGCTTGACTCATATCCGTAATCTTCATGTCCGTAACGAATGAGGTTAATGTTGATCATAATGTGTTCACCTTTGTCGTTACCCATGATGTAAGTCAGAATCTTAAATTTGTCGTCCATGTCCTCACTTTCATCGACCATCTGGAAAGTTACACCATTAAGCGTAACCTCCTCGTTATGGTAAGCGTCACGGTGCTCCTCTTTAGTTAAGTTTCTCATTCTAGTTTCCTCCCTTCATAGGATTCTTCAACTCTAATGTTCCTGCACGTTTCATTTCTTCCCTAGCTTGTCTGATTTCTTCTAAGCATTGCTCTGCACTTTTCTTCTCGAAAGCTGTCATGTCTCTTGAGTGCCTAATCTTAGATACATCATTACTTAGTTGAGTGTATTCCTCGTCAGTCATATTCACGATAGCTGAAATCTTATGAGAGTTGAACGTCCAGTTTAGAGGGTCTAAAGGGGGTTTCTCTTTAGTTTGTAAATCCCACAAGTCCCGCAAATAATTTCTATGACTTTCCTTGTCCTCCTCTGAGATATAAATCCCGAATACTCGAACATCTGGGTACTTCGTTTTAGTTTCCTCATCTTGAGTCCATCCCTTCTTTGAACAATTCTGATACAGAATGAAATAATAATCCAAGTCGTACATCAACGCATAAGTTTTAATTTGCTGAATGTGTTTATCTTCAGCGCATTTCATCTTATAAGTACCTGTACTCGCATTAGTTGTCTGTTTAGATTTAACTTCAAATCCGATACGGTGAACTACTTGTGTTGCTGAGCAGTTTGTTTCAAAAATCTCTCTATAGTTTAATATCCCGTCACAGGTTCCCCATACAGGAACCCCGTCAATCTCAATGTACTTACGAGCGAACTCTTCAAACATCGGGTAGTTACCGTCACCATGAGACTCAATTCCTTCAAGGTTTACTCTCTCGAAAGCAAAGTCCACGTCAGCTTTTCCCTTCTTAGTCCAATGCTCAGCGGATAATACTTGACGTTGCCACATATCTCCTACGACTGTCCCAATAGCTTGCCATCGAGTGTGTACTTCATCCTGAGGCTCGTCCAAGAGGAACGTGTCAGGCTTATACCCGTGAAGGTGCATCCAGATAGCTTGCTTGTCAGCTCCCACCATTGAAGGTCTAATCCATTTCTTAACAGGTGGATACTGTTCTCCTCTCTCGAGGATGTCTGCAAAGTTCCTATGCCAGTCTAACATGATTGGATCGTCTGATAAGTTCTTTCTGAAGTATGCATCCATTTGAGATTTAAACTTGTCAGCTAGCTCCTCAATGAAAACCTGCTGAGGAGCCTTTCCTTTTACTTCTGCAAATGCTTGTCCCTTTTTAGTCATTTTTATCTTCCTCCTTATTCGTATGACACTCTTGACACATATTTTCACATAATGACACTACTGAGGTGTTGATATCATATAAGATATCCCCACACTCTATGCATGTTTTTCTCAATTATTTCTCCTCCTTAGTTCTGAATACTTTAATAGTATCATAGATTACTAGAGAGTGCAACATTATTTAGTCATCCAATTGCGCTCACTCCAAAGTTTATTCCATTCCTCTTGAGATTCTAGATACTCTTTATAGCTAATCATATCTTTCCAGTTCTTACCTACAGCAATATCTGTCACAACGTCGATACCTTCAAGAGTTACCGTCTGAGTCATAAGCTTCTCAATCCAAAGTATTTCCTCTTCAGTGATATCATCTGGAGCATAGAATAGTAACTCATCGTGTATCGGCGCCAATAAGTAAAATTCCCTTCCTTGCGATCTCTTATGTTTACACCACTTGTCAGATTGAATCATTACCCGTTTAGTCTGCTCAGCAGATGTACCTTGAATGACTGAGTTTACTGCTTGACGGTCAATACCTCCCTTGATAGATTTCTTTTTCCAGTCAGGGAGCAAGTTCCACGGAATGAGAATATCTTTCCCTTTACGTCTAGCTTCCAAATCATATCCTTGAGAGCGCATCTTATCGACAGCTACAATGTTTCTTGACTCTTCCATGTAAACCTCTTTAGGCAGAGGCAGTCGTCTCTTATTTCCAAACTCCATAAGTACATAAGATTTCTCTTGAGCCATCTTCTGAGTTTGTTTCATCCAAGGTTCAATTCTAGGGAAAGCATCTAAGAATAATCTAATTGTAGTTTTACCTTCCTTTGTAGCATCCTCCTTAGTTGGCTCACGTTTGATGCCTTGGTCAGCATACTTCGCTGTTAAGATAGTGAATCCCAACTCTACAGGGCTGATTCCGTACGTTACAGCAAGTACGATTACTTTGGCAAGGTTACGCCACTGAGTACCATCTCGGCAATCCTCGTAATGTTTATTAAACACTGAAGATGCGATACTTGAGTAGAAGTCAATCCCTTTAGCCCATCCCTCTTTCATTTTCTCATCTTGGCAGAAGTGGCCTAGCCATCTGTTTTCCTGTCCTCCAAAGTCTGCAGACACAATTACCATTCTATTAGGAGCTTCAAACGATTGACGGATAATCTTATGAATCTGTTGAGCATTGAACTCTACCGAACTAAATCGACTTGTCACAGTCCCCCTAGGTTTAAAGTTTGAGTGATATCTTCTTGTCGATTCTTGATAGAAGTTAGGAAGCTTGTCCATAAAGTCATTCTTTAACTTGGAAGCTCCTCTCCACTCTAGTAGTTTTCCAACTACAGGGAATTGAGCCTTTAAAGGTTTAAGAATCTTCTTACCTGTACCTTTAATGTCTTTAGATACTTTACTTTGTAATGCCTTTAAGAGTTGAGGAGGGCTTGAAAGAAGTACATCTTTACCGAGAACTTCTTTGATTTCCTTTTCTAATCTGTCAATCTCTTTTCCGTACTCTATAGATTGTTGCCCCATATGTTTCTCATTAATGACAAACCCTACACGTTCCATATTAGCGTTAACTTTAATGAGTGGCATCTCTACTTCTAAGTATTCATTCCATATTCGTTTCATGCCATATAGATCACCTTCAGCTAGAGCAATTCCTTCATAGAACTTGTACAGCTCATAAGTAATCTTAGGATCGTTCGCTCCATAGTATCTTGCATACTTCAAAGGAACCCCTTCAAATCCACCATTACCGAACAGTGTTGCATACTTATCAGACGGAATCTTTAAGTATTTCTCTGTAAGTTGCTTCAGCCCGTGAGACATTTCATTTTCGTTAAACATATGAGCTATCGTTTGAGTACAATGCCATTCTCCAGTGATAGGTAGCTTGTCATTTAAGCACATATGAATATCATAATTAGCGTTGTGTAGAATCTTCTTAGGTACTTTATTTAAGATGATGCTCATAGTATTATTTACTTCTAAGTCGTGCAATTGAACCTCTCCAGTAGTATGACGGAAAGGAAGATAGAAACTCTTGTCATCCTCTGGGCAATACACACAGTGTCCTACAATCTTATCTTTATACTTATCAAGTCCAGTCGTCTCAGTATCATAACCTATTTCAGATTGAGCCTCAGCGGTTCTCCTCATTTCAGTAAGATCCTCTTCAGTTACCACTAAAATGTAATTATCAGGAGTCTTCGCTACAAGTTCCTCTAAGATTTCTTCTCTACGGATTTCTTGCAACTGCTTGTGTAACCGTAGAGCCTCTGCCTTAGTGAATTTCTTTTGCTTCTTACCTTCTGGGACGGGCTCACGACCTATCAAACCTTTCTCCATGTACTCTTTAACTTCTAAGCATTTACGCTTGTCAGAGTCAGATGCTTTAGAGTTAGCTATCTCTTCCCAGCATTCCTCCATAGTTGGCACATACTTAGCTTCCTTTACTTTCTTTTCCGTTGCGTTTACTTTACGATACAACGCCCCTGCATCTACTCTCCCGAAATCTGTATCATTTAACATATCTCCATTAAGTTTTCTCACTCGATTTCCTCCTGTGCCCTTTTCTCTCAGGCTTGTATTTACTTTCTGATTAAATCTTAACATGAAAAAAGAACCCTGTAAAGGATTCTTTTAAAATAATTCCAACTGTTCATATTTTACTTGTTCTAATTTAGTTTCTTCAAACATATTCTTAAAGATATAACACAGTACATCAACCACGATAGCGTTACCTGCTTGTTTGTATAATTGCGAGTCAGATATTCCTGAGTTTTTAGCTTTATAAAAATCCTCATCAGTAATACCCGTGAGTCTCCAACACTCTAGAGGTATAAGCCTACGGATACGGTAGTCAATAATTGTAGCTTGTTGAGGTGATGTTGTCAGAGTCTGTGCTACTTGCTTGCCCACTCGTCCTCTACGAGTTTTACTATTAGGGTGCTCTATATTGATAGAATCTCCTTCTTCTGCAACTTTGTATCCTAACTTGGTAGCCTCTTTTACTCTTACTTCTCCATCTACATAGTCAATAATCTTAGGGTGCTGGTTGCCTCCTTGGCATGTTGGCATTGTTGGTGATAAACCTTCAGGGTCATACACTCTCTTTATCTGATCATGCCCTTTTATGTCAATAGATCCAACTTGCAGTAAGTCCCCTTCGCTTGTCTTTTTAGGGATAAATGCGTAATTCAGATAGTATTTCTCGTCAACTTTGTCATCTAGTATATCTTTTAGTTTTAACTCGAGAGGGAAACTCTCAGGGAAATCATAGGTACCTTCTCCTAAGATACTCACTACAAAGACACGCTCTCTATTTTGGGGAACTCCATAGTCTTTAGCATTCAATATCTGCCAGTAGTTACGATACCCTTGAGATTCTAACCATTCAAGCCACTTATCGAAGTCATGCTTAAACTTTTTACCTACAAGGTTCTTTACGTTCTCGAGGAGGAGATACTTAGGTTTCTTTGTAGCGATAACTTTTTCGCACTCATAAAGTAACCCTGATCGAGTTCCTTTCCCTAAACCTCGTTGTTTACCTGAGATAGATAAATCTTGGCAAGGAAACGAATAAGTAAATAAATCCATATCAGGTAACTCTGCAGGATCTATCTTAGATATGTCTCCATAGTTCTTTGTTTCTCCGTGGATTGCCATGTAGCTCTGTATAGCAAACTTATCTATCTCAGCAATACCAACTACCTCGTGAGGGACACCTAATCTCTTAAGTGCCATACTCTGTGTCCCTACTCCTGCGAAAGCTTCAAATACTCTTAGTTTTTTCATTTAAATTTCCTCCTCTTAAGTTATAAATATATCTTAATCTATAAAACTATTAAAGTCAATACTAGAAATCAAACTTATTAGCTTTTGCCCCAAATTGCTTTACTACTTCTTCCTTCTCAGGTTCTCTAACGTATCCTATGCTTGGGAGGTAAACACCCTCGAAAGTAGTTCCTTCGCCTCCTTGGCGTCCCTTTCGGATAGACAATTGAAAGCGACCATCACAGCTATCGAATGCAAACAAGTTGAACGCATCTTCGAGAAGCGCTGAAGTCTTTTTAACTTCGGAGCGATCTGGAACGTTGAGTTCTCTTTCGTCATCAGAGCCTTTCTTGTCCTCATCAGCTTGCGTAATTGCAAATATGACTGTGTCAGTTGAACCTGCAACCCTATTGAGCGCTTGGCTTGTAGATGTAGCGGCTCCTCCTGTCGTGTTATTTGAGTTTCGCTCATAGTCAAGGAGATAGAACGGGTCAATAACAACGTAGTCAGCTCCTGTGTTGAGTATATCCCTCTCAAGGTCTTTAATTGTTCTAGAATGAAAGTCTCTATCTGTCTTTCCACGGACGATGATATCTCCTGAGATATAGTCTCCCATGTTTTTAACAAAGTTGACGAAGTCCTCTCTTTGACTTTCTTCAAGCTTTCCTCCGATAAGGTCGTTACTTTTGTAACCAGCAAGGTATTCAACTCCTCCAATGTTCTGTTTTTGTAGTTTTGCGTTTGCTGAAACGAAAGAGTAAGCTCTTGAGAGCCATTCAAACTTGCTCATCTCTAAAGCCCATACAAGAACCTTAGCTCCTTGGTACTGTGAGGCATGTATTGCTTCAATTGAAGTCACTACAGACTTACCTCGACCACTTCTAGCGTACCAAGTGTATACATTACCAGAAGTGTATCCTCCAATCTCTCTATTGATTGTCTCAAAAGATGACTTGAAATGACGGTTGCTCTTTCCGTTTTCCCTGTTTTCCATCTCAGCAAGGAAATCTTCCCAGTCATCTTTAATGCTTGTCCCAACCTTAACAGTTGAAGATGTTTCTTTTTGGATGCTTTCAAGACGTGACGTCAACTCTTCAGTCCACTTGTCTACATCACCTTTTCCCCATTGATCGATATGTAGATTCATGAAGGCTTCAATCTCTTTAGACTTGCGTTTCTTCTTAGCCGTCTTTACAAGGTACTCAAAAGCGTCTGTAACTTCCTCTCGATAGTTGAAGTTCGGGACTGCTGTGATCACTGTACGGTAATCAGGAACTACTGAGTACTCGTTAAAGTATTCCTTTATAAAGTTGTAAGCATCCTTTTCAGGTTGAGTCTGAAAGTCTTCAACTTCCAGTCCCAATTTTACAGGTGTTACCCAATCTTTAGTTTCAATCATTTTAGATAATATCATTTCTCCTGAGAATAAGCTCATATGTTTCTCCTCCTAAGTGTGTACCTAACTGTTTCTACTATTTATTTCCAATACGATTTCTTTGTAAACTAATCTCAGCGTCTCATCGTGAGGAAATCTCATTATTTGGTTGTTAATCATCTCTCTCATACTATACAGTGTCATAACGTTATAAACTTTATACATTACATTTTCCCCCTTTGAGATTCGCCTACAAAGTTAAACTCTATCGTGTATCTTCTTATTCTATCATACAAGCGTTGATCATATATGTCAAGCATTTCCTTAAGAGGAACGTTTGAAGTATAGATACTTGTAAGATTTTCAACTGTACGGTGATTAATTAACTCATGAATGTCCCCTCTAAAAGCATCTGACACGTCACGTAGAGCCATCTCATCGAATACTACTAATCTAGCATACTTAGCTTTAGTAAGCATGTCATAATACTTAGTAGATGCCTCTTCACGGATGTCCTGTGGAGTTCCACCTCTGTTGGCTTTTAGGTATAAACTCTGAAGCTTTGGCATATCCATAAAGTATACTGGACGTTTGAAACTGTTAGGGTCTTCTAGCATGATACTTCTCATATAGCTATACACGAGGAACTCATTAGCTAAGGCACTCGCAGTTTCCGTCTTTCCAGTTCCTGTCTCTTTAGAGTAAAAGAATAAGTCCTTCAAGCGACTCTCTTTATCATTTCTCTTTACATTGAAGGCTTTCTTGAAAGTCGATGCATATGATTCTAAGTTCTTGTACACGTTAGATTGAGCTACACGGCTACGAGAAGTCTCTAGAGTTGTTTGTTTATACTCAGAAGGGATACCTGCATCGTGTTGCTTCCCTCCGTCTCCGTTGAGTCCTTGTACTTGTATGAATGCTCCACAGGGAGCCTTGCACGTTGATGCTTTCTCACATGTTTCTCTCAATAGGCAATCTTTCATTTTGTTTCCTCCTCATCTAGTTCCTCTAACATATTCTTATATGCCTCAATACTTCCGGAAATGTATCCTTTCATCCATTCAGTATCCGCAACTGCCTCCATTTTCTTTAATGACTCGATCTGATTCTCAATAGTTACTCTCATTTGACAACCTCCAATTTGTAATCACATTCCTCATCTACACATATAATGTTATTAATTTTCACATCACCTGTCAAGTTAATTCTTACGATTATGTCATTGCATTTCGGACAAGACTTACCTTCAATCATTTTAGCTTGTCCTTCTAAGTATAGCTCTAATGCATTAATACCCTTCATTTCTATTCTCCTCCTTAGCATCTCTAATTGCAGAGTGAAGAGTATCCGGTGCGTGATTTCCTTCCAAGAGACAGTACACAAAGTTCTCACTCATATAGTTAAGCATCCGAGATATATCAAATACTAACTCTTCGTAGTAAGCTGTAGTATTGTGATTGCGAGCTCTTTCTCTAAAGCAAATATTTATCTGCATGTTATTCATCTTAAACACCTCCGATTATATTTTAAAATACATTACTGTAATCTACAAAGTCTACATTCTTCTGAGCTTCTAACTCTTTACGTCTTTCTTCCTCTTGCTGACGCTTGTACAATATTGCAGGTAAGTTTCCGTCCTTCATGTATGTTAGCATAAAGTGGAAGCTTGGGATTGGATATTGCTTATTTCCCTTATAAGTTTTCATGCACGAATAGATGAACTCTTTAGTCACTTCTCTACCGTGTTTCTTAATGAAAGCTGAGATCATAGCGTTCTCTTGACGGACATTTCCACACTCGTAAGGTATTTTAAACTTCGCAAGTGTACAAGCATTCATGTAATCTCTAAATGTTGTACTGTTCCACTTAGATATTGGAGTTGCTTTCCAGTGCTTCCTTACTTCTGTTCTTTCTTTTCCGTTCAACGAATGGTAAGCTTCCTCTTTTGAACTCTCGTAAGATAGTCCACTCATAAACTCAACCTTTTCCTCTATAGATACCGATAATGTATCACTCATTATTATTCCTCCTTATATCCTTACGGATATTTAATAGATAGGGAAGCATAGCTTCCCATGCAATCGTAGATTGCATTATCTTTTAAGAACTTAATATCTTTTAAGACCGAAGGTCTATATCTTTAAATCTCTTAAGTTCTTTTCTTATCGTACTCTCATACTAACATGCATAAAACGGAGAAGTCAAGCATATAATTTAAGTTAATTTATTTTACCTAAAAAGTTCACTCCTCCTGAGTCTTTGCTAATATGAGTTATGTAAGCCACACAAACAAGCTTACCCTCAAATAAACAAAACTGAAAGGATTGATTAAACATGACAGTATTAAAAGGATTTGACTTTAGTAAGCCGGATAGCGTTCAACAAGCAGAAGGAAACGAACAAGAGGAACACTTCTTACGTTACGTAAAGAAAGATGAGACAATCACTGTTGGGTTATTATCTCCAAATGAATACGCTCAAGTAAAAGTATACGATGTGTATCCCTTAACAGGAACAGTTGGAATTCCTCAAGAGGACTTATTCAAGAAAGCTAAAGAGGAGATGTTCCGCTTAGCAGATGAACTTAAAGAAGAATGTGGAGCTGAAGAGGCTCGTAAAAATATGACACCCGATCAGTATAAAGCTTTCAAGGAAGGCGAAGGCGCTGAGTGGATTGCTAAACTGAAAGAAGCTTACCGTTTCGATACTCAAGAGAGATTCTTATTTGGATTCTATGACTTTGAGACAGGTACTCCTTTCGTGATGCAAACTACTAAGAAACAAGCAGAGAATATCTATAAGAAGATCGCTGGAGCGTGGACACCTAAGAAGGCAGGAGCTAAGTCTCAAGCAGAGAAGTTTGCTTTCACTATCTCCAAAGGTACTGGAGGTTTCGCTTTAGATGTAGATACGGACACTGAAGTTGAGGACAAGCACCTAGAGTGGTCTAAACAGGAAATCTCTGAAGAACAGTTCTCATCAGCTCATTTTACTTTATCTGTAGAAGCTCAGAAGGAAGTAATCAAAACGTTCGCTTCTTCTCATGAGGGATTCGACTTAGAGAAAGTAATCGGACAAGTTTCTTCTACTAAAGAGGAAACTAAAAAGGATGATCCTTTTGACAATGTAGGACATCCTTTAGACTTATCAGATGACGACCTTCCTTTCTAGGAGGCTCGTTATCTACTACTATAATAGGAGGAAACTAAATGAAAATCACACAAGTTAAAACTTTAGAGAGAATGGATAGATACGTACAGTTTGACGGAGATATCTACTTTGTAGCATGTACTCACCATGCAGACGACAACGATCCCCCAGCTTTCGAGCTATACGATTTAAACCATGGTAATGCTTACTTCGGAGAATCAATTATAGGCTTAGGAGATTTGTCTGATAAGATGTCCGAAATTGATCCTGATTGGTTTACTTATGAAGTAGATAGAACTATTGTTGACGAAGAAGTAAGAATACCTTTAAACATTGACCCTAAGGCTTTTGCTAAAGAGTTTATAAAACATTTCGATAAGTAGTTGACATCCTCCAGAGGGACATGCTAAGATAGTCTCATAAGGAGGAGATGACAATGATTAAAACTAAAGAGTTAAAGAAAGACGGCTACCTTAAAGGTAATGCAAAGTATGAACAAATGAGTATCTATGACTTTATAGAAGAGTCCCAAGAGCTTCCGCCTTCCGAGACGGTTGCCCAAGTGGATGAAGCCCAAGATGATTGGAAGCTTAACGCTATCAATCAGCCAAGCAGTGCCCTAGATGCTAAAGAATCTACAGAGGATACTGACATGACTCTGTTCTCTGTAGGTGATGTTTTAACAGTTAGACAGGCTTCGGAAGTGTATTTATCTAATGAAAGCCCAGAAGATTTTTACTTCCTCAAAGAATATGAGGGAGAGCAAGTTAAGATAATCGATATAGATGATAATGTTTTAAAGTGTAATACATTCAACCTTGATAAGGATATCTATCTAAGGAAGAATGAAGTTATAAAAATAAATTAGTTGGATTTAATCATTAATTGTTTTCGTTGACACACAGGAAAGACTGTGATAGTATTGAATCATACCAGTGATACACAAGGTAATAAAATATTGAGGTGTATCGGACACCCTGAGAGAAGGGAAATAAACTTATAAGCCATGTAAGAGTGAGATCTACATAGGCAAATAAACATGAATGACTTCGAAAGAGTAAGACGGAAAGTTGCTTTTAAGAGTAACCTTGAACAGTTCCATTTACAGACATCTTAGGAGTTCGATAACTAAGCAGGCAACGACATGTTGCTACAAAGTATTCTACATCCTGATAACGTGTAGGATAGCTCACTTTTTGATTGACACTCTGGAAAGACAGAGCGCTCGTGAGGTGAGAGCGTACTTTCTGCAAGCCGACTTCTAACTAAGGTAGGTGAACAGGAAAGCCTTCTTTCAATCTAGTACACTACAGAGTAGAAACTGTTGTGTGCGACTCGGTGGAGACCTAAGACACCTCTTCCGTTTCAATACTGACTGGTAGGAAAGACTACTACAAGATTATATGTAAAGCTAGACTTGTGTGACGGGGAAGCTGAAGAGCGTACCTTGATAGACATATCTTGACCATAGTATTAGCTTAATCCCTTTGGAGGTGCAACTCTGGAGGGATATTTTTTTGTTTAAAATAATTTACATAAAAATGTTGCATTATCTTTTTAGTCATGATATATTTAAGTCAACAAAGAAACACAAGAACCTAAGCTAATTTACAATTTAAGAGGAGGAAAATAAAATGACACGCAAACAAATTGGATTCACTTTAGATAAGACTGATGAGGTAAAAACTGTAGAGGAAGCTCCTAAGAGATCTCTTAAAGGACAAGCACTATTCGCAATGGTACCTTTAGTACTTATAGGAGGATTCGTTGGAACAATTGTGAAAGGATCGTTTGACCGTCAAGAGGAGAGAGCTATTGAGAAAGCAAAAACTGAACAGGTTGTCGTTACAGAAACTAAGAAGATCGAACCTCTGAAGGTTTCAGCTCCTAAGGCAGAGGAAAGCATAGTAGGCAACGAAGCAGTTAAACTTTACGGAGAAAACCTCGTAAGTATTTTCAATAAAGAGTTGCAATCTACTAAGGAAAATGATATATTTAAATCAGAGTTTAACATCAAAGATGAAAGAACACTTCGTATGGTAGTTGACACTGAGAGTGCTTCTAACTATTTCGGAAAACCTGAAGAGACTGTGAATCTAGGAATCTCACAAGGGGCAGATGCTTACCGTATATATCTTCAGAGATTCAATAACCGTATCTGGAACGGAAAAGGCGAAGGACTTAAGCTTGAGATTGTAAACACTAGAGGAGATAACTTACGAACTGTCGAATTATAAATTTAAGGGAGGTAACACTATAATGACTTACAATGATTTATACACAAAAAGAAAAGTAGAATATACAACTAATTATAAAATAAACCCTTTGCCCCATCACTTAATTGTTGAAACTAAAGAGCGCACACGTTACGGGTTGAAGCATATTAAGCAAATCAAACGACTAACAGGGGTAAAGAAGCCTATTGCGGATTTAAGTTCGGGAGAGTTATTCTTACGAGACTTTAAATTCTTAAGCATGCTCCATAGAGTGCAATCCTTAGAAGGGAAGTTCGATCATAACTACGGCATCTATGAAGTATTGGAAGTGCATGACACTGGAGAGATATTCCGTTCATATTTTGAATGTCACTTACTTCCAAAGTTTGATACTGAATTGACACTGAATGGAGTGAAGAAGAATGCTTTCTAGAGGTGAAAATATATGACTCTTGTATGGGTAGGTAACCAACGTATAGATGTAGACTTGGAAGAAGAACTTAATCAATTTCACTGGGAGAGGGAGCGCTGGACAGATGAAAAACTCACCGCATGTTCACCATTCAGATACGACAAAAGTCCGAGCTTCTTTGTTAATCTTACAGACATTGGAACTCTTGAGATTTCGGGAAGCTGGAAAGACTCTGGAGGAGGGACGTCAGGTAATTTCACAGAGTTAATGGCTCACTTGATGGATACAGACTATGAGTCCGCTCTAGAGTATTTGCTAGAAAGATATGCTCCTGTTGCTTATGAGGAGGCTAAAAAGCTTCACCCTTGGAAGGATATCAAAGAGTTTAAACCTTTGCATAAAGTAAGCGGAACAACCTCCACGTATCTCCTTAATAGGGGAATATCTTTCGAGACTCAGTTGAGGTTAAATTCTATACTTGTAAGTGACCATGTGAGTTTCGATTGGTGTAATCCTATGGGAGAGATAATGGCTCGTAAGTACAGACGGACAGACTCTAAAGTGTTCTCTTACGAGAAAGACGGTTACCGTATTAATCAATGCTTATTTGGGATAGATCAAGTATATTCCTCTAAAGCTACAACTCTTTGGATATGCGAAGCTGAGATAGATGCATTAACTGTATGGGAAAACGGATACGCTTCAGTAGCCTTAGGAGGTTCAAGCATTTCAGATAGACAGGCTGAGATGATTTTACAGTCAGGAGTACAGCGGATAGTGATCGCTTCCGATAATGATAAAGCTGGAAAAGATTTATCTAAAAAGATTCAAAAAAAGCTTTACAGTTTAGATATCTATATGGTAAGATGGAATCAAGATAACGATGACATAAACGCTTACTACTTAAGGGAAGGGAAACTTCCAAAATCTTATAAGGCGTTTAACATCGAAAGAATAAAGAAACTGAGAGGATGAATTTAAGATGGTAGTACGTAACTGGGATGAAATTAAGGTAGAAACTTCGAGAGGTATGACTGAAGAGGAAGGTAAATGGCTTATGGAGGAAATAGTTACTCCAGTGTATCGATCTTATTGCCGTAAGGTAATCAAGAAAGAAAGAGATGAGTTCTTAAGTTTTGTTGCTCAAGAAGCATTCATTTACTTTTTCAGATATGATGACTCAAAAGGAATCTCATTGGACAAGTTCGTATTTACTAATACATGGAATAGAGCAAAGAACTTCTTGAGAGACAGTTACCGAGACAATATGAAATCATTCTGCTACGATCCTGACGCTGAAACGAACAATGGAGAAGGTACAGAGTCTGATAAGGGTGACCACTTTAGTAGGTTGCTTAATGTAAACTTAGATGATACTGAATTATCTCTAGAGGAATTACTTTCCACTTTCGATGATCGAGAGCTTGAAACTGTTAATCTATTACTTGACGGGTACGCCTTAAAGGAAATAGAAAAACTCCAAGGAAAGAGCCGTACTTACGTGAGACGCTCAGTAGATTTAATTATAATGCGTCTAGAGGAATACGGATATGATATGAACTATTATGAGAAGTACCGCCAATATAAGAAAAGAACTGCCCGTTTAGGGACACAAAGGAGAGAAAACTAATGAAGACATATAAAACTATTAGAGGATTAAATAACGCTTTAGGGAAAGCACTTGGAGAACCTAGTAAGGCAACTTCTGAGGGAACTATGACAGACGGCTGGATGTGTATCCCTATAAAGTCAAATAAACTATATAGAGTACTTATCATTAAAGACGGCTATCCTTTTGGTATGAATAGCGAACAGTTGGATATATTAGAAGATACCTTTGGAGGAAAAAGATATGTAGCTAACATGTTTAACAAAGAATGCCTTACAGTGGATATACTTCTGGAGGTGAGCAAATGAGTAATAACTACAATGTAAACGATAAAGTTGTAATCATTAAAGGGGAACAAATTCACGGCTTTAAAGTTGGATCGACTCAAACTATAACTTCCATCGGAATGGGAGGGACACTCTTTATAAGAAACGAAAGAGGATTTGCTAAAATGGTGAATCACGATGAGGTTAAACCCATTGAGCCTAACTACACGGATGATGTACCTGAAGGGGAATTTGTACCGAGATTGTTTAAACGTACTGCTGTGTGTGAAACTAACGAGGAAAGGTATTACTTTCGAGAAGGAAATATCTATATAGAGATCGACCCTAAAAGATGGGACGAGTTAGGTATAGACAGGGAAGCTATTGAGAATCTATACTTATTTGAAGATGAGAAACCTGTATTGATTACTGATGAGGATGGATATACACTAATGGGAAGCTTTGACATTGAGGACGATTTCGAGGAGGTATTTCAATGAGAATAGCACTCTGTGGAGAAGCTCGATCAGGTAAGGACACTGTAGCGTCCCTTTGTAGTGGATTTATAAGCATGGCTTTCGGAGATTACATGAAAGTAAGATACTATAAAGATAACCCTCATAAGGTAGGAAAGCCTAAAGATAGGGAACACATGATAGCATGGTCACAACCTCAGGTGAATGAGTACCCTAGGATATGGGTAGACAAGCTTGAAGAAGACTTCAATAGATACCATTGGAGCTATGGCAACAACTTAGATGTTATTATAACTGACTTGAGACAACCTCACGAGGAAGAATGGTGCCGTGAGAATGGATTCCATATCGTTAGAGTACATGCGAATGAGACACTTAGAGCAAAGAGAGCTATGAAGCATGGGGAGTTCTTAGGGAAAGACTTGCCTTACGAGGTTAAAGCTGATTTCCATATCTACAATGACGGTAGCTTGAGAGATTTAAAAAACAATGTAAAACAATTGTTGCGCATTCTCGTAACATATGATAAGATTAAATCAGATACAAATAAGGTAAACAAAAGCTATGCTAAAAACAGTAATTATTTTAACTAGAAAGTGAGAGATGGGCATGATTGTAAATGATAGAATAGTAGTAAGTGAGAGTAACTTGAAAGGTTTTAACACTGGAGTTATGGAGGATACAAACCTCCTAGCTTCTATGATATATCAAGACTTGAGAGAAATATCTACAGGAAGCCGTTACAGGTCTTTCAGCCCTACTAAGATAGCTTTTGAGTATTTCCAAGGAGACAAATATGCTACTCATAACATACTTAGAGCAATACGAAATATAGAGAAAAACGGATACATTGGATACAAGAGACAATACCAGCACGTACCTCCTAAGTTTATTATCTTAAAAGACATAGAGCCAAACGCTGATGTTGACTTACGATGGATGTCTGTACAAGATAAGTTTGGAGCCATAAACTTATTAGTCCTAACAACAATTGACTCTCTTGAGGAAGCAACAACAAATGAGATTGCAAACAATAACCCTGAGATTGCTAGAAGTTCAATATCAAAAGAGTTGATTCGATTAAGAAATCGTGGTATACTTAAGTCAGTTCCAGCTAATAAGAAAGAAAACCTCTGGAGCTTGAACCTTGAAAAACTAACTTTAATGGAGGGATTGCAAATGTCAAGCAATATCGCTAAATTGTTAGAACTCAAAGAGATTTACGCTAGGAGAGCTGAGCAAGCTCAAGACGCTGTAAAGTTTTACGAAGAAGAATTGGCAAAAGAGTTAAAGAAAACTGAGGAGGAAACAAAATGACAAACGAAGTAGTAAACTCAAAAGTGATTAAAGGTAATGACGGATTAGGGACTACAGTGGTAACAACTCACGAGGACAAGCTTGACGTTGCTCAGGAAGCATCTAATAACGCTTGGATGGCTGTACAAGGTATCCGTCAGGCACATGCTGAGAAGAACGGTGAGCCTATCCCTTGTGAGCCAAACCCTTATGAGGATGCCTTATCAGACGCTTGGCACAATGGATACACTGAAGGGCTAAAAGAACATGAAAAGTTCAACTTCTCAGATTTCGACAAATCAGTAAATCGTACTTGGAAGAAACAAGACTTCAAAGATGCCGTATCTAATGCGTCTTTAGGGTTAACAGGAGAAGCCGGTGAGGTTGCTGATCTTATCAAGAAAGCTATTTATCACGGTAGAGGTTTCGATCACTTCCCTGCTAAAGAAGGAAGTGACTTATCTGGTCTGATTAAACGAAAAGACGTACTAGACGAACTTTCAGATATCCTATTCTACGTATCAGCTATGGCTCAGGAGTTTGGATTCACTCTCGAGGATGTAGCACTACACAATAAAGCTAAACTTGAGAAGCGTTACAAGAAAGGTTTTACTGTAGAGGAATCAGCTCAAAAGGCGGACAAGCATCCTTCTAAGTTAGAATTTCCTAGAAACATGATAGTTAAGAATCCTACAGATTATTACAAGAAGTTTGCTATCATCCATGTAACTGGAGAGACAGATACTCATTTCTTATCAGGTGACGTTTATATCCCTAAGGAGGTATTCTAATATGAAAACTACACAGGTTAATACGAAGTACGTTAATCACATTACAGGTACAGATGCTTTGGATTATATCTTAGAAGGTAATCGCCTTTACTTCCCAGATGGAAATGGTATGAAAGCCATAGAGTATGACGATGTAGTATTCTCATACTTCTTCATTAACTACGAAGATCAACGTATCCGTACAAACTGGAATGATGCTCACATAGCTAATAAAACTTGGGAGGTAGAACGATAGTGATTAAACGTAAGATTCACTTAAGAGATGGACTTTGGGTAATTTTTGAATCAGATGAGGATACAAAAAGTATTAAAGATAAGATGGAAGAGAATGAATTCATTGTAATAGGAAACACGATAATCAACACTAAAGACATTCAACTTATAGAGGAGATCAAGCAATGAGCCTAATCAGAGAAATTAAAGAAACTTGGAAGCCAGACTTGCAAGGAGCAAGAGAACATGTTAGACTTACTATAAAGAATTACTCTCAGTTGGATAAGCTAGTGTTTCATAAACAATTAGATGTAACCTTAAGAGGTTTAATCGTTGCTGGATTTACTGTAGAAGAAGCTGAGGCGGTTATGATTGTAGAAATACCAGAGGAGGAAATATACTATGAATGGATTAACGAAAGAGCAACAGACGAGATTATCTCTAATTAGTTGTTTAAATGAAGGTCAATCTCAATTGATACTGTCTGGGGTGCTTGCAATTCTAGACAGTAAGCTACAGTATGATGTATACGCTGGTTACACTCAGAAGATGTTAGCTGAAGAGTTGATAGACGATATAGATAAGATGATATCAAAAGCTTACGAGAAGGGACTGTATAACTAATGGGACAACCTGTAGTGTTTACATGCGAAATGGAGAAAGAAGAATACTTGAGAGTAAAAGATCACCCTTACGGGGCACTTATAGAGATGCACTCACCTTCTCAGGTAAACATGGGAGAGACACCTTCAGTAGTGTTAAACGATTTAGAGATAGCTAATATGATATATACATTAAAATGTATCCAAAAGGAGAGAAACATTTATGCATAACTTAAGGAGAGAGGTATACTACAAGCAAAATTGCATAGAGGATGGAGGTGACTATTTAGAACTATATGTAACACCAGAGGGTAATTTAAATTTAGAGAACATCGGAGCACATTCAGTAATAATGGACATAAAAGGGGCTAAGAAGTTAAGAAAAACTCTTAAGAAATACATTAAATCT
>Ga0207655_1000544_pt1 | contig 47533 bp, 42 predicted proteins | sample KBSM44metaG_FD_184398 | JGI IMG/M metagenome (GOLD analysis project Ga0207655, IMG submission 184398) | Miscanthus rhizosphere microbial communities from Kellogg Biological Station, Michigan, USA - KBS M4-4 metaG (SPAdes) (version 2) | ecosystem: Host-associated > Plants > Roots > Rhizosphere >...
AGCGCCGCCCGTACATCGGCAGTGCTGCGGCGCGATCATGCAATTCCAACCCGCTTGCGTTAGCCGGTGGGTTCGAGAGCATCATCTGGAAGGCCAAACACCTCGGCGTCGGATTCAATCGGGCATCGATTCAGGCAAGGTCTCCAAGAGAGTAAAATATGACATTGGATACTATAATCATGGTCGCTGCGTTTGGAGCCGCGCAGTCTTTGAAGGACCAAGGTAAGTGCTCTAATTTGGATCACTCAGGAGAGGGAAATCATGGTGCAAGCTAAACGGGACGCCGCAGCGGCTGGAGTTGGGTCGGCAGGGGCGGTCGCTTCCGAAGCTGGAGCTTCTCAGGAACCCATCCGTGAACCGATTGTTGTCAATGGCACCGATCCGTCAGCTTTGACGGTGGAGGCAGTGGAGGCGCAGAAGGCGGGTGGAGTGAACGTCTGGGTCGGCAGCGGGGTTGGTGAAGTAGATGGGTTTCGCGACTTTATGGCCAAAAATAGCAACGCGATCGTTCCAGTCTCTAGCGTTGCCGATATTCGGGATGCGCATAGCGGGGGCCGGCTGGCGCATGTTTCCCAGTGGCAGAGCGCGGACCAGCTTGTATTACAGGGCTCGTACCCCATGCCGGCCATTAGCGCTCTCGCCGACTATCACGCCCTTGGTTTGCGGATTTGCGGAATTGCATACAATCTTGCCAATGCCTTCGGCGGCGGATGTCTCGATCCGCAGATTGGGCTGACACATAATGGCCGTCAATTGGTTCAGGAGATTCATGAACTGAAAATTGTGCTTGATGTAGGAGGTCATACCGGGGAGCAAACGTCTCTCGAGGCTCTCGCAATGTCTTCTGGAGTTCCTGTGGTCTGCACGCACACAAACTGCAGGGGCCTGGTTGATAATCCCCGGAATACCAGCGACCGCCTCATGGAGGCAATCGCAGAGACAGGTGGCGTCATCGGTGTCACTGCCTTCAATGACTTCCACGCCCGTACAAGTGCGGACAGAGACGTCTTCCGGACACCCCAGGTTGAACTCGAGAAGCACCTCGATCACTACGACTACCTGAAGAAACTAGTGGGAGTCGATCATATTGGGCTTGCTCCCGACTTCATGATGGGGAGCACTGGTGAGTGGCCCAACGATCGACTGAACCCCAATGGAAGCGTGAGTTCAAGGGCGCCCGAAGCCTACAGCCGGGGGACTGACCTGTACGTAAAGGGATTCGAAAACATCACTGAGTTGCCGAACATTCCGCGCGGACTGGCGCAAAGAGGTTGGTCACCTGAGGAGATTCACAAAGTCATGGGGGGAAATTGGCTCAGGGTGTATCGGCAGGTCTGGGGAGCTTGACGCCGCTGCACTCGAATCGCTTCCACGCGGCTCAGCGTACTACCCGATCTGCTTTATTCAACGCAGGCGAGGAGATCGGCATTATGAATATTGAAGTGCCTTCTGATGAGGAGGCTTCAGTATTGCGACGTCACTGCGTTTCCTGAGCGGAACGCGCTGAAACGGCATCTACATAGCGTGTGACGTCATCACAGTACGGAATTCCGGACTCGATGCGTAATCCGCCGCCATGCCGCAGACAGGGATCGGGGGAGATGTCTCTCCCCTTGGGCAATGGGGTTGAACCTGGAACTAAGAGATTTCGCAGGGAGCTCCACAGAAAGCAGGTGCAAGGCGAGCTGTATCAGCGGACCTGTAGCCAAGGCGAATACAACTGTACCGATACCCACTGTTCCGCCCAGGATCCAGCCAATCGATGCCGCTGAAAATTCGATCAATGTACGCACCAGCCAGACCGGTCGCCCCGTTAGGGCCACCAGCCCGGTCATAAGGCCATCACGTGGCCCTGGCTTGAGATCGGCAGCGATATACAGCGCACATGAGAAAGCGAATAACACCACACCGGAGGCCAATAGTGCCGTTTGCACGAACGGCTGCCAGAAAGGTTGTACCTCGGGAACATGGATCGCAGCAAGGGTCAGGTCGACAAACCAACCCACCAACACTCCGTTGGACAGCGTCCCGAGTCCGGGCCGCTGGCGCAGCGGTATCCAAAGAAGCAGCACCGCGACGCTGATAAGAACTGTAGCCGTCCCAAACGTAACGCCGAGCGCTTTTGCCATGCCTTGGCCCAAGACATCCCAAGGCGACACCCCAAGGCCGGAGCGAAGGCTTAGCGCGATTGAAATTCCGCAGCCCAACAATCCGAGGTAGAGCCGCACCAGACGGGCTCCTGGGCTACGGGTTGTCAGAAACCACGTTAATGATTCCGATGAAACTCTCCTCACCGTGCATCAGTATGACCCAGAAGCCATGCCGGAAGATTGCTGTCCGCGGCGGGCAGAGGGAACCTTGGACGGCTAATTTGGGCATGTCCTGCCGTCACTTCCTGGGCCGCGGCGTCAAGCGGGTGTCCGGATGTTTGCTGCACGGTGCCGCAGGCCACCCGCACCGTGATTCCCACCGTGCGACACTCCGATCGGACTTTCACCATTTGTTGGCTACCTTCTTCAAAATGGAGCTTTAACGTCTAGCAGGCGCCGGCGTCGACGATTCTGTTGAATTCAATCTTCGAACCACTGGTCCGGGCAACAGGTCTCCGGCTTGGCCTCGACTGTAAATGTGCCATCTTTCCGCGTCCTCGATCAGACGTGCGTGAACCGTTATCCCGTTCAGTTGGTGGCGCGTTCACCAGGGCTAGTCCGTTTCAGGGCCGAGGCAGTATTCACACTCAGTCCCACATGAGTCTTCGATCTCATCCCGCTGCTCCGCGAGGATGGTGGGGAAAATAGTCACATCAGGTTCTTTCTGGTGTAAGAAAATGTCTGCCACTGGCGCTCCGCACAGCACCTGCGGATGCTACAAGAAGTCCATTAGCCGATATTCAGTCCGGAGGCTCGCGTCGTAGTCTCCAACGAAGGCGTATTTGCGATCAACTGGCGCGTGTAAGACTGCTGTGGGGAGGTAAGAACCTGTGCAGTGTCTCCGTACTCGAGGATGTTTCCATCTGCGAGTACAGCGACCTTTTGGGCAATTGAGCGTACCAGGGGCAGGTTGTGGGTCACGAACACCATCGAGACGCCAATTTCATGCTGGAGCTTGCCCAACAGGTCGACAATAGCTGCCTGCACGCTCACGTCCAGAGCAGAGGTCACCTCATCACAAATTAGAACCGACGGCGACGAGATAAGGGCACGTGCGATGGCGACACGTTGCCTCTCTCCTCCGGAAAGCTGGTCAGGATAACGACGGGAGTAGCTTGCCGACAAGGAGACTTGCTCCAACATCTCAGCTACGCGATGGTCAGCCTCTACCCCCTTGGCGATGCCAAAAATACTAAGCGGCTGGCCGACCGATTCCCCCACTGTTTTGCGCGGGTTAAGGGAGCCATAGGGGTTCTGGAAGATGTACTGGATTTGTCGGCGAGACTCCCTGCTTCGGGAACGCGCCGCCGTTTCAAGTTCCTGATCGCCTAGCAGTACACTGCCGCTCCAATCGTGATGCAGTCCGGCGATCGAGCGGGCTGTAGTGGTCTTGCCCGAACCTGACTCACCCACAATGGCCAGACACTCACGTTTGCCCAATGTCAGGTTGATCGAATGGAGTACCTCGACCTTGCCGTAGCGGGCGACCACGTCGCGGAGGGTTAGTACAGCTTCGTTCGCATCCGGATTCTCGGCGTCGACACGGTCAGCAACACTCACTTGAAGCTGTTTAACCACCTCGTGCGCGCGGATGCACCGCGCGCTGTGTCCCTCACCTACTGGCACCAAAGAAGGAACCTCTTCGTCGCATGCCGCCAGGTGCATCGGGCACCGCGGGGCGAACGAGCATCCAGGAGGGCGTTGCCCCGGTGATGGTGCATGCCCTGGAATACCGAGCAGGGCCCTTCCGCCGCTCAGCCTGGGAATGGCGGCCACCAGCTTACGGGTATAGGGGTGTGCCGACGACTTAAAGAGGTTCTCCGCCGGTCCCACCTCGACGATACGGCCGGCGTACATCACTGCGACTCGTCGCGCCAGAGCGGCAACGACCGCCAGGTCGTGACTGACGTAGAGGGCCGCCACACCATGAGCTGCGGCAAGGTCCCGCACCGTTGACAACACCGTGGCCTGGGTGGTGACATCCAGGCCAGTGGTGGGTTCGTCCAGCACGATAAGCCGAGGCCTGTTCGCGAATGCCATGGCCAGGCCAATCCGCTGCTGTTGACCGCCCGAGAGCTCGTGCGGGTATCGGGCGAGGTACTTAGGGTCATCCGGCAAGGCGACCTCGCGCATCATCTCCGCAATTCGCTTCTCATTTTCGCGTCGGTTGCCCCGGCCATGCGCTTCAAGCACCTCCCTTAGCTGGACGCCGATCCGCAATGCGGGGTTCAGGGAGGAAGCTGGGTCCTGGGGAACGTAGGAGATCACCGACCCGCGCTTGCGCCGCAGATCGCCGTCCTGCAGGTCAAGGATGTCCTCCCCTCCCACCAGAACAGAACCGCCAGTGATGCGCAGGCCGCTGCGTGTATGGCCAAGGAGGGCCAGTCCGACAGTGGTCTTGCCCGAGCCGGACTCGCCGACGACCCCAAGCACTTCGCCAGCTGCAATGTCGAATGAGACGTCGCTGACGACTTGAATGCCGGTAGTTGTGGAGATGGACAAGTCCTTCACCCGGACAGCGGCAGTTGTAACCGCCTCTGATGTCTGTTGTTGGGTCTTCATCCGTTGTCACGCTTTCGATCGATGCCAGCTGCGGTGCGGGCTATGCCATCTCCGATGAGGCCGGTACCAAGGGTGAGCAAGGCAATGGCAATGATGGGAAGGAGCGCACCCCAGGGCTGGAAGGACAAGGCGATCCTGTTCTGTTGGATCATCGTGCCCCAGTTGGGGGCGTTCGGGTCTGAGGTCAGTCCCAGGAAGGCCAGCGCAGCAATTGTGCCGATGGAATACGTCAGGCGCAGGCTGGCTTCGACCATCATCGGACCGAGGATATTGGGAAGTAGCTCACCAGTCATGATCCGTATCCGGGATTGTCCCATCGTCTCCATGGCGGCCACGAAATCACGTTCGATGACAGGCAGGGCTGCGCCGCGTGCCACACGGGCAACACGTGGGGCAGTCGTCAGCACGATGGATGCAATGACCACCCATTTCTGGGGACCTACCAGACTGACGGCCAAGAGCACCAGCATGATCTGGGGGAACGCCATCATAACGTCCATGGCCCGCATCAGCACGTCGTCCAACGCGTTGCGTGAGTACCCAGCGACAAGGCCGATCGCTATTCCGAGGAGGAGGCCAAGAGCAGTTGAGACCGCGGCGGTAACCATGAGATCCAGCCCGCCGTGCAGGAACCGGCTGAGCACGTCCTGACCGAGGTAGTCCGTGCCAAAGACCGCGTTCCCCTGTGGAGGAGTGTTGGGCAGGGTGATGAACTCACTCGGGTCGTGGGGGGCCACGTAAGGGCCAAAGATCGCAATAATGACGAGGAGCAGCACGAAAAGGGCGCCGATCCTGGTTCGCCAAAGGCGCAGAGCGCGGGCCAGAAGCGTGGAGGACCGCACCGGCGGGGTGGGAGTCGCTGCCCCTTCGAGGCGGGCGATGGTTTCCTGGGTAGTGCTCACAGACGTGTCCTTAGGCGCGGAGTAACGAGAATCGTGGCTATGTCTGCCAGTAGATTCACAACGACATAGACGGCAGCGATCAGCATGGCCAGCGCTTGGACGACCGGCACGTCGTGGTTTGCCACCGCATCCTTCAGAGCACTCCCGATGCCGGGGTAGTTGAAGGCATACTCAACTACAACGATGCCGCCGGCGAGATAGGCGAGGCTCAGCGCTATCGACTGGAATGCCGGCCCGATCGCATTGGGCAGCGCGTGGCGGATCAAGACGACCCGCTCCGGGAGGCCTTTAAGCCTGGCCATCTCAACGAAGTCGCTTTCCAGAACCTCGATCATCGAGCCACGCATATTGCGGGCAATATAGGGAACGACGGTCATGACAAGCGTGACCGTGGGAAGGATCAGGATTGCGGGATTGTTCCATGGAAGCTGCCCGGGTGGCACGGGGCTTATAGCTGGAAGCACGTGCAGGACGGTGGTGGAGAAGAAAATGACCAGCAGCACTGCGACCACGAAGTCCGGCAGGGAAGCGAACACGAGCATGAGGTTTGAGCTGACCGTGTCCACACTCTTCTCCCGACGCAGGGCTGCCCAGGAACCCAAGGCGATTGACAACGGAATGGATACCACCGCGGCGCAGAGTACGAGGACCCCCGAATTTACCAGCCTGCCGGAGAGGAGGTCAGCCACAGGCCTTTGGGTGGTAAGGGAATCACCGAGCGATCCCTGCATTAGGCCTCCCAACCAGTTCAGGTACTGCTCGAACGGAGAGACATCAAGATTGAGCTCCTGCCGCAGGGCGGCCAGTCGCTCCGGAGTCGCGTCGCGGCCAAGGAGCGCCTGGGCTGGGTCACCCAGCGCCTGGGTGGCTATAAACACGACCACCGAGACGAGTGCCAGCACCAGGACTCCGAGTAATAGTCGCCGCAAGACGAAGGCAGGGATGCCGCCGTGCCGAAACCAAGTCATCGAATGATCACCATCCTCAGGCAAGCCATATGGTCCGGAAACCATAGCCATAATTGTTCAGTCCCAAGGTCGTCTTGGCCTGCGTCAAACCTTGAACGCTCGGGGTATGGCCGTCAAACTTGCTGGGGAAATACGGGATGATGTAGCCGCCGTTGTCGTACTCGAGCTGCTGCATCTTGTGCAGAGCCTCGGTCCGCTTTGCCTCGTCAGTAGTTTCGAGGGCCTCTTTGTAGAGCGCCTCGAACTCCGGCCCGCTCTCTGACTTTGACCACTGGGTCTCCGGGTACAGAGAGTTGGACAGCCCCGATAGTTTGACCTGGTCCAGGTAGGGGCGGCCGGCCCAATATGCGGATGTGAAGGCGACCTTGTAGAGGTACTCGTCTGAATACAACTTGTCATTGGGGAGGACTTTGACGTTGACGGTGATCCCGGCGTCCTTCGCCTGTCGGGCAAACACCGTCGCCATTGACACCATCCCGTCCGTAAGGTCAGCCGTGTATAGGTCAACCGAAAGGTTCTCCTTGCCGGCCTCCTTGAGCAGAGACTTGGCTTTCTCAATGTCGCGCTGGCGCTGGGGAAGCTTATCGAAATATGCGGCGTCATAGCGCCCGTAAAGGTCGTTGCCGATCTGCCCCTTGCCGGACGCGACTTGATCGAGCATAGATTGCCGATCAACGACCAGACGGAACGCCTGACGGACCCGGCTATCATCGAACGGTGCCATGGTGGTCATCATTGACAGACCAACCCACCAGCCCGTTTGGGATTCGAGAATCTGCTGGCCGCTGGCCTGGACCGCGGCAACCTGCGACGACGGCAAGTCTGTTGCCGCATCGATCTGTCCTGCCAGGAGCGCGTTTACCTGGGCAGTCGCATCCGAGAAGTCGATGATCGTCACTGTATCGAAGTAGGGCTGGCCCTCCCGCCAGTAATTGGGATTTCGTTCGTGGACGCTTTCCTGGCCGGGAGTAAAGCTCTTGAGCTTGTAGGGGCCGGTTCCGATCTGCGTCGAAGGATCCCCCGAGAAGGGCTTGTAGTCCACAGGGACGATTCCGAAGTAATAAGCAGCGAGCGTGTCCGGGACCGACGAGTCCGCTGACTTTAACGGCAGACGAACCGTGTAGTCATCGATCTTCGTGATGCCGGCAATGTCCCATGTGACCGTCGCAGAGTGCCCGCGCAGGGTCTTGTCATTGCCGATGCGTTGCAGCGAGTAGATGACGTCGTCAGCGGTCATCGTCTTGCCGTTGTGGAATTGAACGCCCTTCCGCAGCTTGATGGTGTATTGAGTAGGATTGTCAGCCTCCACGCTCTCGGCAAGTCCGTCGCTCGACAACCGGAAGTTTTCGTCCCTCGTCAGGAGCGTCTCGAAAGCAGTCATCAGTCGTGGTGCGTCCGGATTGACCACAAAATTCTGGCCGTCGAGGATGTCCTTGGATCCGCCGCCGAGGACGCCGACCCGGAAATTCCCACCGCGCTTGGGGGTACCGGATGCCGCACCGTTCGGATCCGGGGAGGTTCCCCCAGGGCTGCACGCTGCGAGGGCCGCTGCGGCCCCAAGGCCGCCAAATCCCAGCAGGAGCGTCCTCCGGGTAAAACTAGCCGCAGCCCACAACCTCCTCGATTCGCTCTCATCGGGGAACTGAATCCCATTTTCATTAGTCATGCTGAACACCTCTGTCATTTGATTGGCCGTCATGGTCACGCTGTGGACCAGATCTTTTCGAAAATATTCATCCCGTTGTCGCCCAGAACCCCGCGGCTCTCGTCATCGGTATAGCCACGCTGGACCAGGCGCTCCTTGAACCGATTTAGCGTCGAGGGATCCTCAATGCCTACCGGAAAGTTGCATGGGGGCAGCGGAATGATCGAGGCTCTGTGCAAGGTACGGGCGTGGTTCGCTGTCGCCGGCGGAACCGCAGACAATGCTGTGCTCATGTCGTCGCTGACTCCTGAATTCTGTCTCTCATGCACACATGGTGATGCATCTCACGTACAGAGTAATATGTCACATCGCACTAGTCAATGAGGCCAAATTCGACAATGGATCAGCGGCAAAGATGATCATGGCTGGCGGCTAGATCCTCTTGCTCAACACGGATGCCATGTGACATAGTACTCAACGAAGGACAATTGACCCCTCATCTACAAGGAGAAGTTATGACCCAGCAGCAGAAGCCATGGCGCGGCGTTTACGTCGCCAGCGCGCTGCCCTTTAACGACGATCTTTCGGTTGACTATGACGGTTTCGCCGAGCATGTGAAGTGGCTGGCGGACAACGGCTGCGATGGTATTACCCCGAACGGGTCCTTGGGTGAGTATCAGACCCTGTCGGACGAAGAGCGTGCCCGAGTAGTCGCAACAGCTGTCGAGGCCGCACCCGAAGGGTTCGGAGTCATGCCCGGCGTCGCCGCCTATGGGGCCCTCGAGACGAGACGATGGGTCGAGCAGGCCGCAGAAGCCGGCGCCCAGTCAGTGCTGATGCTTCCTCCAAACGTCTATCGGGCAGATCGTGAGGCCGTGTTGGAACACTATCGCGAAGCGGCCAAGGTCGGCCTTCCCATCGTGGCCTACAACAACCCCTTCGACACCAAAACTGACTTGGACCCGGCACTGCTGGCTCAGATGCACCAAGAAGGTCTTATCGTTGCCGTCAAGGAGTTCACCGGTGACGTCCGCCGCGCCTACGAGATCAAGGAGCTCGCCCCTGATCTGGACTTGCTGATCGGCACCGACGACGTCGTGGTTGAGCTCGGTCTTGCAGGAGCTGTCGGCTGGGTAGCCGGCTACCCGAATGCCCTCCCGCAGGCCAGTGTGGAGCTGTTCAAGCTGGCCACCTCCGGCGATTTCGCGGATCTGGAGCGCGCTTTGCCCATGTATAGAGACCTCCACTCCCTCCTCCGGTGGGACTCCAAGACCGAGTTCGTCCAGGCCATCAAGCTCTCCATGGACGTCGCAGGTCGAAAAGGTGGCGTCAGCCGCCCGCCGCGGTCGCCGCTGTCTTCGGAAATTGCTGCCGTGGTCATCCGCGATACGGAAGCGGCACTAGCCAAGGGCTACAAGTAAAGACCACCCGCCCGGGCACTCTCGCAATAGTGACCGGGCGGGTTCTTTTTCCTGCCAGGTTGGTCCGCCTGTTTGGATCAGACTGCGGTAAGATGTGACATAACAAAGTTGACCAGTACGGGGGATCCGACATGTCCGGTAGCAGCATCGCCACCATCGCGCCGAAGGTCAGCCTTCGCGAAACGGTGGCCCGGGCCGTCAGGGCCGCTATCATCTCCGGTGAAATGGTACCGGGAACCGTCTATTCCGCTCCTGCTTTGGGTACCCGGTTCGGTATCTCTCCCACTCCCGTACGGGAGGCTATGCTTGACCTGATTAAAGAGGGTCTCGTCACCGCGGCCCCGAACAAGGGCTTCCGGGTAACCGAGATGTCCGACAAAGACCTCGATGACATCACCAAGCTCCGCCAGCTGATCGAACCTCCCATCGTGCGGGAAGTAACCACGCAGATTCCAGAGGAAGACATTCCGCACTTGCGTACCCTGGCGACGAACATCCGGGACTGGGCCGAAAAAGGCAACCTCGCCGAATACACAGAAGCCGACAGGCTGTTCCACCTCACTATTTTGGAATACAGCGGCAACTCTCGCCTTGTGGACCTCATCTCCGAACTGCGCGCACACACGCGCCTCTTCGGACTGATGCCCCTCCTGGAGCAGGGGCGGCTTGCCGCCTCAGCGGCCGAACATCTAGAACTCGTGGACCTGATCGAACAACGCAAAGCTGAAGAAGCGGAAGCCTTCATGCATCGGCACATCGACCAGGTCCGCGGAATCTGGGCGGGCCGCAAGGGCTAGCAGTCGGGGAGGCTCTCAGTAATCAGCATTCCCCATATCGGTATCCCTGATGGCCGAAGCGTTCCAGACAGAGCGGGCATTGCTTTTGGAAGACCTGCCGTCGAACTGCCATCGTAAAAACTGATGGAGTGCCTGACTGATCGGCTGCCCAAAACCAAGGGCCAACTCTCACGATGCAAATTCGCACTGCCATTTGCGGAGCGCCTGAACCCGCCTCTTCCGGTCCACATAGTGGGAAATGAGCGTGCTCCATCTTTAGTATGTGACATTTTACTGCTATAAAAGATTCATGAAACGCGATGAAGCGGTTGGTTCGTGGTCCGACGCCTCGGCACGAGGAGGTGACAGGGGAAGCCATGTACCCGGAAAGCCAGTCTTTATTCCAATAGAGGTGGCACACCCGGTTTTCCCCATGTTTGCGGAGACCACTGCCGCTACTGAGCACCGGCCTGTGTTGATGTTAGCCGCCGACAGTTGCGACGGCGCCGCACATGACGCAGTGGGTCCGGAAGACCTGTTCGGGGCGGTGTTCCAGTGAGCATGGCATATCTGGACAGGGTTGCTTTGGCCTCACGGGCAGATTACGCGGCCTTGGTTAGCGCTTTGGAAAGGGCGCTTGTCTCGCAGGTGGATCCGGAAACCGACGGCCCGCGCATATTCAGCCCCGTCCCAGGCGGAGAGTTCCTCATCATGCCCTCGTCGGGGACACGATACAGCGGCGCCAAGCTCGTCACGATCGCCCCCGGCAACCCATCCAACGGGCTTCCAAAGATCCAAGGGACCTATGTCCTGTTCGATTCGGAAACGCTGGCGCCGGTGGCTGTCATGGATGGCGCCGAGCTGACCCTGCTGCGAACGCCCGCCACAACCGCGCTGGCCGTCAAGAACATCCTCGCACCTGACCCGGCCGGTCACTTAACTTCCAAGGATCTGCCCGACATTCCCGTGCTTCTAGTTTTCGGTACCGGTCCCCAGGCTTCCCGCCATATTGATGCCATCCACGCAATCACCAATGTCGGCGAAGTGGTCATCGTGGGACGCAATGCCGAGCGCGCCAGGGCGCTTGCCTTGGATTGGTCAGCACGCGGGCTCAAGACGCGGGTCGGCAATGAGACCGATGTATTCCTGGCAGACGTCATCTTGTGCGTTACCTCTTCCCGCACGCCGTTGTTTGACGGTGATCTTGTCAGGTCCAAGACAGTCATCGCCGCGGTCGGCTCGCACGGTCTCGACGCCCGGGAAATCGATCCGGCGTTGGCTCGGCGGGCGGACATCGTCGTGGAAGGCCGCGCCTCGGCCATGCGGGAGGCCGGCAACCTGATCCCGGCGCGAAGCCGGGAGGAATGGGAGGAAGAAAAGCTCACCAACCTGGCGGAGCTCGTGCGGGGAGAGTTCATGAGACGACCCGGAGCGCCGGCTCTCTTCACAGGAGTCGGAATGGCCTGGGAGGACCTGGTGGTCGCCGCCCACATTCACGAACAGCACCTCAGCGGAAAGGTACAGTCCTGATGAATCACCCCGTGTCCGGTAAGGGAGCCGATGTCATCGTCATCGGCGCCGGTGCCATCGGAGCCGCCTGCGCGTTCTTCGCCGCCCGGGCCGGAATGAAAGTCATTGTCCTGGACCGGGGAGAGATCGCCAGCGGGACATCAAGCGCCTGTGAAGGGAACCTCCTTGTCTCTGACAAGGAGGCGGGACCCGAATTGGACCTCTCCTTGTACTCACTTGATGTCTGGAATAACGAACTCAAAGAGTTCGGACATCTGTGGGAATTTGAAACCAAAGGCGGATTGGTGGTTTCCGCCACCGACCAGGGCGCTACGAACCTGAAGCAGCTGACCGGACGGCAACGGAACAACGGCATCCAGGCAATAGATGTTGATGTCGCCGATCTTGCCTCATATGAACCATTCATCTCGCGGGAGCTGACATCCGGGGCGTTCTACCCTCAAGATTCCCAGGTCCAGCCGATGCTCCTGGCCGGCGGGCTACTGCACTTGGCCCGCGGCTTTGGTGCCACAGTTCACACCGGGACAACGGTTACTGGCTTCATCCGTAAGGGCAACTCCGTTCACGGGGTCACCACCACGAACGGTACCTACTACGCAGACAACATCCTGAACGCCGCCGGTACCTGGGCCGGAGGAATCGCCGAACTGGCCGGAGCCAACGTCCCCATCCTGCCTCGACGTGGCTTCGTGCTTGTCACCGAGCCCCTCCCTGTCACCATCCGGCATAAGGTCTACGCCGCCGAATACGTGGGCAACGTGCTCAGCTCGGATGCCGGGTTGCAAACATCGCCGGTCGTCGAAGGCACGCACAGCGGTACCGTCCTGATCGGTTCCTCGCGGGAACGAGTCGGCTTCAACAACGAAGTTTCCCTGCCTGTTCTGAAGAACCTTGCGGCCAAGGCGATCGCGTTGTTCCCCGTTCTGGCCGGAGTCAAGGCGATCCGGCACTACCACGGTTTCCGCCCGTACTGCCCTGACCACCTTCCGGTCATTGGCCCTGACCCCCGCGTCCCCGGATTGTGGCACGCCGCCGGACATGAAGGGGCAGGCATCGGCCTGGCCGCCGGCACGGGACAACTCATTGCACAGGCACTTACGGGCGGGGCCGTCGGCATGTCGCTGCAGCCGTTCGCCCCGGAACGCTTCGAGGAGATACACGTATGAGTACCGATAAACAGCCCACCATGATCTTTGCCGGGCAAGAGATCCCCATCCGGTCCGGGCAAAGCGTAGGCGCCGCGTTGGTGGATGCCGGTATCCGATCATGGCGAACTACCCGCAAGAACGACCGGCCCCGTGGCCTTTTCTGCGGTATCGGCATCTGCTTCGACTGCCTTCTCACGGTCGATGGGCAACCCAATCAAAAGGCGTGCATGATCCCGGCCGAGGACGGCATGCGCCTTGAACCCGGCGGACCCGCCGCGACAGGCGTCGCGCTCCGGGCTGATGAACAGGAGCTTCACTAATGGCTGCACAGTCCATTTACGACGTTACCGTCGTTGGTGCCGGTCCGGCCGGTCTCGCCGCTGCTGTCAGCTCTGCCGCCGCCGGCCTCTCCGTCCTGCTGATCGATGCAGGAAACCAGCCAGGGGGCCAGTACTGGCGCCACCCTGACGAAAAGCTTTTACCCGATGCCGGACACGCAGGCCATCACGGTTGGAAGACGTTCGAAGCGTTGCAATCGCGCTTATACGCTGCACGGAACACCGGAGCAGCCAAGTACCTGCCCGACACACAAGTGTGGCTCATCAGCGGCGGTGTGGCCCCTTCGCAGCCCTTCACCCTGCAGCTCATGCCCTCACGAGATACCCCAAAGCCGCAGCACGCAATCCCGGATTCGGTCCAAACACGCCGGCTCATCCTGTGCCCGGGAGGATACGACCGGCAGCTGCCCATCCCCGGCTGGGACCTGCCAGGGACCATGGCAGCAGGAGGTGTCCAGGCTCTGATGAAAAACCACCAGACCCTGGCCGGAAAACATGTCGTTGTCGCCGGAACCGGTCCATTCCTTCTCCCCGTTGCCACCGGTCTGGCAGAAGCCGGAGCCCAGGTACTGGCAATCTGTGAGGCCGGGTCACCCATGGCCTGGCTGCCGCATGTAGCTGCAGTCGCAAGAGTTCCCTCCAAGGGCCTGGAAGGCTCTCAATACGCGGCCTTGCTGGCCAAACACCGCATTCCCTACAAAATCAGGACGATCGTCAGCCGTATCCATGGCACCGACCATGTCGAATCCGTAACCCTGTCGAAAGTTAACTCCGCAGGCGAGCCTATCCAGGGCACTGAAAAGCACCTGGAGGCCGACCTTGTCGCCCTCGGCTGGGGCTTCTCCCCGTCGCTTGAACTGCCCCTGATGGTAGGCGTTGCCACACACCAGGACGTCGACGGTTCGCTCGTCGCCATCGTGGATGAGGACATGCGCTCGAACGTCGAAGGCGTCTACATTGCCGGTGAAGCCACCGGGGTCGGCGGAGCCGCCATGGCGGTTGCCGAAGGGACCCTCGCCGGCGTCACGGCAGCAGCAGACGCAGGCCAGACCACCCAGCCGCGGTTCGCGGAAAAGCTGCGCAAGGACATCGCCCGCTACCGTAAATTCGCTGTCGCCATGCATCTGGCCCATCCGGTACCGAGTCACTGGACCTCGTGGCTGGACTCCGAGACTACTGTGTGCCGGTGCGAGGAAGTCAGCTACGGCGACCTCGGCCACGCTCACGCCGTCCTCGGCGCGAATGACCCACGCACTATGAAAATGATGTCCCGACCCGGCATGGGCTGGTGCCAGGGCCGAGTCTGCGGGTACGCGACCGCCTCCATCACTGCACGCCTATGCGAACGCGCCCCCACCGTGGCCGATCTGCTCGGGCAGGCCAAACGGCCCTTGGCCGCACCAGTATCACTGGCTCAGCTCGCCGCCCTCGACGAACCCATCAACCCCGAAAGCTAGGAGTCATTCGTGGCCACGCAATCCACCACCATCAGCCCCACGACAACCGAGAAACTCAACAGCATCATCTCGACGGCGGCTACCGCGTCAGAACTTTGGGCAGCAACACCGGCCGCAGAACGCGCTGCCGCCCTGATCAGCATTGCCAGCGCACTTGATGCTGCAGCATCCGAACTCATCCCCGTCGCCCGCGAGGAAACCAACCTTGCGGAGGGACGATTGAAGGGCGAACTCCAGCGAACGACCTTCCAGCTACGCCTGTTCGCCGAAACGCTGAACGAAGGGTCCTACCTGGACGCCCGCATCGACCATGCCGACCAGCAGTGGCCGATGGGCGCCCCCCGCCCTGACCTGCGGCGCCAGCTGGAGCCGCTTGGCCCGGTCTTAGTCTTCTCTGCCAGCAATTTTCCATTCGCCTTCAGCGTTGCAGGAGGAGACACAGCCTCGGCCCTCGCCGCCGGCTGCGCAGTAATCCTCAAGGCCCACTCCGGACACCCCAAACTGTCAGAGGCCACCGGCGATGTTGTGAGGACAGCGTTGGCGAAGGCAGGCGCGCCCGAAGGGCTGTTCTCTGTCATCTTCGGCACTCAGGCCGGCATGGATGCCCTCGCTGATCCACTGATTAAGGCCGGTTCATTCACCGGTTCCATCTCCGGAGGCAGGGCGCTGTTCGACATTGCATCCTCCCGCCCGGAGCCCATCCCTTTCTATGGAGAACTCGGCAGCGTCAACCCTGTGTTTGTCACCAGGGCGGCAGCTGAAATCCGCAAGGAAGAGATCGCAGCCGGGTTTACCGCATCGTTCACCCTCAGCGCCGGCCAGTTCTGCACCAAGCCCGGGGTGCTGTTCGTCCCGGCAGGATCGGGACTTCCCGAGCTGATCGCCGCACAGGATCTGGCGGAAGCCACGCCCCTGCTGAATCCCCGGATCCAGAGCGGGTACATCGAAGCTCTTCAAACCGTGAGCAACCACGACTCCGTCCAGGTCCTGCGGTCGGAAAAGCGCTCACTGGAGGATCCTCCTGCGCCCACCATCTTGATGACCACAGCCAAAAAGCTGATAAAAGACCACGAGGAAATCTTCACCGAATGCTTCGGTCCTGCTGCCCTGGTCGTGACCTTCGAAAACGACTCCGAACTACTGGAAGTCGCCAGCATCATAGAAGGTCAGCTGACGGCCACCATCCACGGCGAAAACAGCGACGATGTAGCAGAGCTTGTGCGCCTTCTGGCCAAGAAAGCAGGACGCGTGATCTGGAACGCCTGGCCAACGGGCGTCTCAGTCACATACGCCCAGCAGCATGGTGGTCCCTATCCAGCGACCACGTCCTCCACGTCAACCGCCGTCGGAACGGCCGCCATAAATCGTTTCCTGCGACCTGTGGCCTATCAGGGGTTCCCGCAACACTTGCTCCCCATCGCATTGCAGGATTCCAACCCCCTGTGTGTGCCGCAGCAGGTCAACGGCAAATCCGCAGGAGCAAGTCACCCGATGGACCACAACAAATAGGCACATTTGGGCCAGTCATTCCAACAAGGCCACCGGAAGACGTGTCCTGCCAGAACAAACAAATTCTCAACGTGAAAGTAAGGAAGACTCACATGACAACAGAAGCTGCCTATCAGCCTCGGCAGGGAAGCCCCCTTGTGGTCGATCGTGACGTCTATGGCCGTATCGGGGATGCAACCAACGGCCGGGAACTTGTCGACACCTTTGTCATCCCGGTCCGGTCCGGGCGCGCCTGGACCGTACCCGTAGGCCACGTGTGCCGGATCAGCACCCCTGACGGACCCCAAGTGGGAGACCTGAACGTTTGGAATCTGCAAAATCCGCGTGAACGGTTTTGGGCGGCCCGCACGCGGCAACTACACGCCGCGCATCTTTCGGTCTTCGATCGCATGTGGTCGACTCTTCCCTACCTCAGGCCACTTGCCACCGTAGTTGGTGACACCCTCAGTGACTATGGAGTCGATGAGGAAGGCGGCAGGGTGCACGACCTGTTGGGCACCCGCTGTGACCCCTACGTCAACGAAATGCTTACGGGCGAATCCTTCGACTTCCATTGCCATTCCAACCTGGTACGAGCAGTAGCCCCCTTTGGCTTGACTGAACTGGACGTCCACGACGTAATCAACGTATTCCAATGCACAGGTTTGAACGACAAGGACCAGTACTTCATGAAAACCTGTCCAGCACGGGCAGGGGACTACTACGAACTCTTTGCAGAGATAGACCTTCTAATGGCCCTGTCCACATGTCCGGGGGGAGACTTGTCCATTCCCATGTGGGGCGATGACGCCCGAGACACCTTGGAGATATGCCGTCCCCTCACCGTAGAGGTCTTTAAACTTGATGCCGACGTACTCACAGGGTGGACCAGTCCAAAAACTGCGTCCTACGCCGGCCACCATGGCTACCGCAACATTCAGTGGGGTCCAACATCCTGAACCATTTCTCGTTAGCGTGCCGCGACCCATCACAACCTGCGAACTTTGTATGACCGGGAGGCTTACAAGATGATGCTGGACGACGACCCGGCAGGTGTACATCCCTAGGCGTGGGACATGCGTCGGTTTATCAGAGCGCACTGAACAGGGATCAAGCAATTCGACCGTCTTGTCTGAGGCTACGTCCATGACTCGGTCCTTTCGATTGATACTTTCCGCGCCCCGGGCACCACCCGCTTGGCCGCGCGAAAAATCAATGTAGACAACTTGGGGGCCGGCTCGTAAGGACAATCCGCCCGATGACGTGCTCAGCCACATTGGCGGGGGAGCGGTGAAGGAGGTGCGAGGTCTTTCTATCACCACTGAGATGAAACGCGGCGGACTGCGCACCCAAGAGGTGTTCGTTTATGCCGGCGCAGCAGACTGAACGGTGGACTGACCGCAAATGAGTGCAGCTGAGATGAGGGACGCATGGCTTGCTCTACTGCGCAGTGATCCCTTCCTGGGGAAGACCCTCTATGTGTTCCTTCCGGATCAGGTTGTCCTACTGTCCTGGCCCGGTCGGGTGGATATGTCAACTGGAGTGGAAGACGACTGTGGCTGCGATGGAATGTGAATGTTGGCGGGCACCACTCCGGTGCATCTCATAGAGCTACACCGGGCGTTGGACCTAACCCCGTCAGCCAGGCACTATACAGAGTCGTTTTGCCCGCCCGGTTAATTCATCCACGGGTTTAGTCCAGAGGCTTTACAGCGGCTAGTGGGGGTGCGCGCCAAGGCTAAGGGATGTCATTTCTTATTCGTTTCTCCTGAATCACCCCGCACATGACTTTTTCGTTTACCTCGACCGTGAAGGTGTTTGGGAAGACTTGGGTGACGAGGATGCCTTGTTTACGTTCGAAGGCCGTGGGGATGAGTCGGTTTACCGCATGGTCCAAGAGCTGACTCATGTCCTTGGCGACATTGACGGTAACGTCAACGCGAAACAGCGGGGCCACGACAGGTATCGTCGGAAGCGCTGGTGACATCTCAAGGCCAGGAAGATCAGGTGTGCTTTCCATGGGAACTTCCGCCCTTTCTGGGCACGAATACTAAGGGGTTGCGGCACGGTGTCGTAGCGCGTACGAGCCGACATACGGGGGGAGTAGAAGTGGCTGCGAGAGAAGTCCGCAGAAAAAGGCAAGGGAGCATTGTGTTTCTCGCTTATTCCCTATCAACGCAGCTGACTTTATGAGTTGCAGGCTCATTCAAGTGCAATTCACTGGTGTGACCGTGGGTAAAGAGCGGTCCATATTTCGTACCCTTCTGCCTTCTCGATCAGCTCTCGTCCGAGTGCTCCGTCAGCAGCGAGCCATATGCCGGAAGCATCAGGCATGGCGTCCTCGACCAGCCCGCTGCGGTATTCTCCACCGCGTCGCCGGACTTCCACCATTGCACCTCGAAGGGACTGCCACTCGTCAGTGCGATGGGTTGTGGCGGGAACTCTAATGCTTTTCATCGGTGTATCGCCTTCGCTGTCTGGGAATTCCATGGTGACGGACTCCAGGTTGAGTTTGCAGACATTCGCACGGTCCTTAAGCGTGCGGGTTAGCAGGCCAGATCTAAGCCGTGACGAGGTCCTGCCACGCTGCCAGTTCGAGGCCGTGTGCCTCGCTAACAGAGCTGTGCGTAACCTTTCCGCCGATAACGTTCAAGCCTGAAGAAAGCGCTATGTCTGCCTCAAGCGCGGCTTTGAGGCCAAGATTGGCGAGTGCCACTGCGTAGCGCAACGTTACGTTCGTTAGCGCATATGTGGAGGTGTTGGGGACAGCGCCGGGCATGTTGGCCACGCAGTAGAACAGAGTGTCGTGAACGGTAAAAGTCGGGTGCTCGTGCGTAGTGGGCTTGCTGTCTTCGAAGCAACCGCCCTGATCCACGGCGATATCCACCAAGACTGAACCCGGCCTCATTTGTGCGACGAGTTCATTGGTTACGAGCTTGGGTGCCTTAGCCCCGGGGATGAGCACCGAACCGATAACTAGATCTGCGTCCATAACTGACTTCTCAATTTCATAGCTGTTGGAAGCGACGGTCGTCAGCCGGCCTGCGTACTGGGCGTCGAGCTCACGCAAGCGATTGATGTTGATGTCCAGGATGGTGACGTCTGCGCCAAGGCCCAATGCCATGGCGGCCGCGTTTGTTCCAGCCACCCCAGCTCCGAGTACGACAACCTTTGCCGGTCGGACGCCGGGTACACCGCCGAGCAGTACGCCCTTGCCCCCGGCCGGGGCCATGAGTGATGAAGCACCAACCTGCACTGCCAGTCGGCCGGCAACCTCAGACATCGGGGCGAGCAGAGGAAGTGCGCGGTTTGCTGTTTGAACAGTTTCGTAGGCGATGGCGGTCACGCCCGCCTCAATGAGGGCATGAGTGAGTTCAGGTTCGGCAGCGAGGTGCAGATACGTGAAGAGGACCAGACCCTCACGGAACCTGTGGAATTCGGCAGATACAGGCTCCTTGACCTTCAGCACCATGTCAGCTCGTGCCCACAGTTCGTCGGCGCTTCTGACAATTTCGGCACCCGCCAGTGAGTATTCCTGGTCGCTGATACCGGAGCCCAGGCCGGCTCCGGCTTCGACCAGGACTTCGTGGCCGTTGGTCAGAAGTTCCCGGACACCGGCAGCAGTGATGGCAACCCGGTATTCGTTGTTCTTGATTTCTTTGGGCACTGAAACGATCATGATTTGCCTTTCGCAGAAGGGTCATTGGGGATGTGAGAAAGTTACAGTTCCTGCCGCATATTGCCTAACAAGCTGTAGGATCTACGGCATAAACGGAAAAATTAATCATTTCCGACGGAACACTGGGAGTGGACGCTTGGAGGAACCGAAGAAATTGCAGCCGACGCTGGATGCCGTGGACCGGCAACTGCTAGCGCTTTTGACCGAGAATTCCCGTCGTACGAACCAGTCGCTGTCTGATGCTCTTGGAATTGCACCCTCTACATGCCTTTCCCGCCTTAAATCTCTCAAGGATTCGGGGGTCATCAATCGCTTTACCATCGACGTTGACGCGGAGGCATTGGGGCGATCCCTTCAGGCGCTAGTCAGTGTGCGGTTGCGTCCCGGGGCAAGGCATCTCATGACTTCCTTCGGAGAGGAGCTTCGGATGATGCCCGAGATCTCCCAATTTTTCGTCTTGGGTGGAGCGGACGATTTCCTGATCCATATAACAGCCCGAGACACCGATCACATACGTCAGTTCGTCCTGGATCGGCTTTCCTCCAATCCTGCAGTCGCCGGGACACAGACCAGCCTGGTTTTCGAACACGCCCGTGGAACACGACCAGCGTAGGTGCGCGATCCCCGACAGGAATGAGGTGCCGATAGGGGAGCGTGAGGCGGCATTGGTGCATGCATGCATGCATGCCTGTATCTGTCGTCTCGCGTCCTGCCAGACGTCATATATGGATTCCGAATGCCCTTCCTCCGCTGCATCACGGCAGTTGATGAACGCGAGCCCTGAGGGACCTTCGCTTAAGCGCCCAGAATTCGGCTGTCGGGCTTCCATTCGCTAAAACGTTCCTGTGCAGCATGAACGTGGCTGTCGGCTGCAAGCTGCGTCAGGGAGAGCCCGACTACCGGTCCGGCTTCAACGACATAATCGTCGAAGCCGGGTGCTCGCTGGGCTGGGACAAGACATCCACCGGCGGGAAGAGTTGCAGTTCGTCCTGAAGGCGGACTCAAAGGCCCCGGTGCCACCATTTCGATGTTTGGGGCGCCCGACTACGTCGTACCGGCCCTCCAGATCCTCGACTCCAGGATCGAGCTCGAGGGCGGACCAATCGTGGAGACAATCTTGGAAAACACCGCGATGGGCGCTGTGGTCATCAGCGGAAACCCGTCAAACCGGACGCCGTGGATCTCGGCTGGGTGCAGCCATTGGGTGCAGGAACCAGGCCGTAGAGGAAACGGTGTGCACACCCCCCCTCGGGCGGCGAATCATGCTACCCCTGCAGAACGCGTTGTCTTGGAAAAGCTCTCAACTCCTCGCTGCTAAGCCCGAATTTGCGATGTAAAGCGACTCCATCTCCAATGCGATGGGCCCTTGTCCAGTGCAATATCACATGGTAGTCTTCGATGATCGCCGCTGCTGTTAGCTAGGGACTTGGCTTACGGAGGGTGATAGAGGCGGGACGGGCCAGCGCCTGTCAATGTTTCGTCATCGGTAGCAGAGCGCATTATGCATCCGAGTTCTCAGAACCAGCACCTTCACCAATTACCTGATGGTGCACATCTCCGTTGCGACAAAGTAGTCGCGCAATAAGTAGGAAGAGGTAAAGAGATATGAGAGTTACGACCAGAGTTAGCGGATTGATCCTGACAGCCTGCGCAATGCTCGCCATTACATCGTGTGAGAGTCAGCCGACGGCCTCCTCTGCCCCAAAGGAAAAGCTAGCAATTGGGGTGGAAATCATCCCAACAACGCTCGATCCAGGGCAGACTTACCAGCGCACGGCAGCCAGCATCCTCCAGCTCACGGGGGGAAAGCTGACGACACCGGATCCTGACGGCAAGGGTGTCGGCATGGGCCTCGCGGAGTCGGTGACACCTAGCGATACCCACTACATCGTCAAGCTCAAGCCCGGACTAAAGTTCTCGGACGGTAGTGAATTAACCTCCCAGGACGTCATCGCATCGTTCGAGTACTTCATTGCTGACAAAACCAACGGCCTCGGATACAGCTACGAGGCCATCAAGAACCTGACGGCGGTCGACGACCTTACTGTCGACTTCGAACTCAAGCATCCTTCAACTGCTTTGATGTTCTATATGTCGCAGCCACAGTCGGCTATCCTCCCCTCTGAATCCATCGCTTCTCGAGGCAAGCAACTGTACGAAGGGGTGCCGATCCCAACGGCTGGACAGTTCCAGGTCGAGTCCATGAGCCAGGATCAGATAACGCTTCAGGCGAACCCGAACTACGCCGGGACGCAGCCATCAACAAAGACCGTTGTGTTCAAGAAGATTGTTGACCCGGCCGCACGTCTCGCTCAGCTCCAGGGTGGCCAGATCGACTTCGCCGATACTATTTCGCCTAAGCAGGTAGGTCAGCTCTCAGACCCTGTTAAGGTTGATTCTTACTCGACGCCCATCGGCGCCTACCACCTGTCGCTCAACACGCGTGCCAATAGTATTCTCAGCGACGTCCGCATTCGTCGTGCTATTGCCGATGCGATTGACCGAAAGCAGATAAACGAGGTCGCCTACGCGGGGCTCAGCGAGCCGGCTCTCGGCATCTTTGGAGGTTCCTCCAAGTTTTATGAGCCATTCCTGTCGGAAAACGCCGACGTTGCCGGCGCGCAAAAACTCCTGGCTGACACCAAGTGCGAAAGCGAATGCAGCCTCAAAATTATCGCTCCCAGCGACAACGATGCCTTGGGTGATACCGCGATTGTTGTCCAGCAGAATCTGAAGGCAATCGGAATCAACGCCGAGGTCGCCAAAACTGAGGCTGCAACTCTCAACAAATGGTCAGCGGACGGCAACTTCGATATCCGTGTCGGCGGGGTCTATGACGTCGGCGACTTTCCCGACGGATACCTCGCCTTCTCGCTTCTTTCAGAATATGGCGCCTCGTACACCGGATATTCCAGCCCCGAAATGGACAAGCTGATCGGTGAGGTCGGTTCTACATCGGGTGCCGCGCAGACCGCTGCTACTCATAGCCTCAATGCAGTCTTCGAGAATGATCTTCCGGTCGTTCCGACCGTTGGATTCACGATCGTGTCAGCCAGTCGAGTTCCAGCTGACGTGTTCAAGGTCAACGCCAACACCTTCTACTCCGTTGGTTAGCGGGCTGCTTCTGCCCGCGCAGATCTTGGTGAGGGAACTTTAGAATGCTGACGACTGCCAGAGTATTGTCTACACGGCTGCTTCAGGTGATCATCGTAGCGCTCGTAGTGATGATTGGGACGAGTTTGTTGGTGCGGTTGGTTCCGGGCGACGCTGCCCGGACGATCCTCGGCGATAAAGCGTCGCCAGGGGCGCTGGACGCTTTGAGGCAAACGCTCGGTCTTGACCGACCAATTGCAGAGCAGATCTTCATTTCCATAGGACGCTTAGTCCAGGGAGACCTCGGGACATCCTTCAACTTCCGCGGTCAAACTGTCACCTCGCTGATTGTTCCGGCGCTTCTGGTCACGGCGTGCCTGGCGGCTCTGGCGATCCTACTGTCACTCCTGGTTGGTATCCCTCTAGGTCTCGGGCTCGCGTTGGTGCGCAGCTCGGGCGCAGACCTTCTCGGCCGGCTGTCGTTGACGGTTCTGGTAGCGCTTCCTAGCTTCATGGCAGGACTCATCCTGCTTTATCTGGTGTCCATCCGGCTCAGGATTGCACCGGCCGGCGGCTGGGCCGGATCATGGCCCTCCAACTTCGGATACATCTGGCTCCCTGCAGTGGCGCTCTCCCTTTACCTTGGACCACTAATCGCACGAACTGTGCGTCAGGCTGCATTGGAAACAATCCAACAACCATTCGTCGAAGCCGCCCGTGCCCGTGGTGTCTCGCGCCACCGGGTGATAATTTGCCACGTGCTCCCCAACGCGGCTCTCCCGGTTATCCCCTTAGTCGGGTTCAACGCCGGAGTCATGGTCAGCGGAGCAGTTACTGTGGAGGCGATCTTCGCACTTCCCGGCCTAGGGGCCCAGCTTGTTCAAGCAATGGGCACGCGCGACTTCCCGATCGTCCAGGGCATTGCGTTGCTGACGGCCGTCTCCGTTGTGGTCTTCAACCTCCTCGCCGATCTGCTCAACCTCTCTGTCGATCCTCGCCTTAGGAGCCGCTGATGACTGCTGAAGTCACAACCAAATTGGATGACGAGGCGGTTCGCCGCCCACTGACACCCCGGAGGGTGGAGTTGCTTGTCGGATTGACCTTGATCGCGGCCGTTGTTCTCGCCTGTCTCGTCGTCCCGCTGATCAACAAGACGGATCCGAACGCTCTGGTAGCTGCTCCACTGCAGCCGCCGTCCGGTGCACATCCGTTCGGGACCGACCAAGTTGGCCGGGACGTTTTCATCCGGGTATTCACAGCCGGACGGGTCGACCTGACCCTGGCGGCACTAGGCGTGATAGTTCCCCTTTTCCTCGGTACTGTCATCGGCACGATAGTCGGAGCAAGCCGCCGTCGCGCCGTAGATGTGGTCACTATGCGTCTTACCGACGGCATCATCGCCTTCCCCTTCGTCGTCCTGGTCCTTGTCGTTGTCTTGATCGTCGGGGCCGATACCCAAATCCCGCCCCTTCCCGCTGGCGGAGCATCGATCCTAGTCGCCGTGTGGGTGGTCAACTGGACCATCTATGCACGCATCGCTCGAGCCCGCACACATGTCCTTCGGGAAGAAGACTTCGTGGCAGCAGGCAGACTCCTCGGCTTCTCCCGGAGAAGGATCGTCATGCGCCATCTGCTGCCGTCTGTGTGGCCGGCGACGGCAACATACGCCGTCAGCGACGCTCTCCTTCTGGTTGCCCTCATTGCGGGGCTGCCGTTTCTTGGTGCCGGTATCCAGCCACCCACTCCAGAGTGGGGCAGCATCATGTACGAAGGACGGGCCGTGCTGACCCAGGCCTGGTGGATCTCATTGACAACTGCTGGTGTCGTGCTGGTCCTCGGGACCGGAGTCATGCTGACTGTCGATTCCCTTATCGCAAACCCTAGGAGGGTAAGGATCCCGTGACCGAGACATTGTTGCATGCATCAAACATGGCGATCGAGATCGACGGTCGAGAGCTCGTATCGAACATCGACCTGGAGGTAAAGAAGGGTGCGTCCCTTGGGATCGTCGGCGAAACAGGGTCCGGCAAAAGCCTGACCTGCCGCGCGATCGCGGGTGTTCTGGCATCTACTGGAGGCAGAATAAGCCGGGGGACGTTGACGATTTCCGGCGAGGACATTACGGTTCCCTCCGCTCACGCCACCTCTAAGCTCTACGGGCGAATGGTGTCCCTTGTCCCGCAGAACTCCTTGTCTGCACTGAATCCACTGATGCGCATCGGTACCCACCTGACAGAGACCATTAAGGAGCTCGAGACCGAAGGCGGTATCGATCCACAGCACCGTGCTGTAGAACTTCTTGGCCGTGTCGGACTTCGCGACCCCGAAACGGTGATGCGGCAATATCCGCACCAACTCTCCGGTGGCATGCGCCAACGCGTAATGATCGCCCTAGCAATTGCCGGCAGACCCGAGCTGCTAATCGCCGACGAGCCGACCACTGCCTTGGACGTGTCGGTGCAGAAGGAAATCCTCGATGTCCTTCGCCGGCTCAGCGATGAGGAAAACATGGCCCTCATCCTGGTCAGCCACGACCTTGGAGTGGTGACCGCCGCAACCCGTTCGGTGGCGGTCATGTACGCCGGAATGATTGTCGAACAGGGCCCGACCGAGACTGTGCTGCAGAACCCCCGGCACCCCTACACCCAGGCCCTCCTCCAGGCACGGCCCACAATTGGACAAACGGGACGCCTGATTGGCATCCCGGGGGCACCGGCAAGCCCGGAGGACTGGGGCACTGGCTGCCGGTTTGCGCCCCGTTGCCCGCACGCCCAGCCCGAGTGCGAGGCCGCAATCCCCACACCTGAACCTGTGGGCAACCAACAGATCGCGGCGTGCCGCCGCGTGCACGACCTCATGGTCACCCATCCAGCGGGGGCAGGGGCATGAACCCATTTGAGCCCAAGTTCAATGACGTACCAAAAGATTCCGTTGTCGTTGCGGGGGAGTATCCCCCCATGAAAGCACTGACACCAGAGGAAGGTAACCACATCAGCGACGCCACAGTACCCGACAACGCCATCGTCGCCACGGACGTCACCTTCGCGTACGGGTCCGGACCAGCGGTGGTCAAGAACGTGAGCCTCACAGTTCCTGCGGGTGGTGCCATCGGCATTGTAGGTGAGAGCGGTTCGGGCAAGACGACCCTGGCCGGCCTGCTCATCGGCACACTTACTCCTACCACCGGCACTGTCACAGTCCAGGGGCGGCCTTGGAATTCGGTTCGGCCGCGAGACCCGATGCGGCGCGCCGTACAGATGGTTTTCCAAAACCCCTATACCGCCCTCAACCCCCGGTTCACTGCCCTGCAGACGGTCGCCGAGGTCTACCAAGTATGCGGCAGCCACAACAGAGCCGAAGCAGCCGACCGCGCCAGAGACCTGCTCAAGCTCGTCGGACTCAGCGGATCAGCCGTCGGCAAACGTCCCAGCGGCCTCAGTGGAGGACAGTGCCAACGAGTGGGGATCGCCCGCGCCCTCGCGGCCAACCCGGCCGTTATCGTCGCCGACGAACCAACCTCAGCACTGGATGTTTCGGTCCAGGCGCAGATCCTCAACCTTCTCGACGACCTTCGTAAAGAGCAGGGCGTAGCGCTGGTTGTCATCTCCCATGACCTGAACGTCGTCAGCTACCTCACCAAGACGGCAATCGTTATGGAACGGGGCGAAGTCGTCGAACAAGGCGACACCGATGAGCTACTCCAAGCGCCGACACACCCGTACACTCAGGCCCTTATCGCCTCGATTCTTTAAGGCGCAACACGAAGCCCAGAGTCCAATCGGAATCGGTGGCTCTATACAGCGTTTTCTTAGATCGCTACTTGCTGGCCTCGCTCACGCCGCCCATCCCGAAGGGTGAGATCAGTCATGTCCATACTAATTAGTAGAAAAGTGAGTGAAGATGAAAGTCCGTGAAGTTGGTTTAGCGGAGTTGCCCAGGCCAGTGACGGAGATAAGAGATACCTGGATTCCGATGCCGGATGGGACACGCTTGGCGGCCAGGATATGGCTTCCCAAGGATGCGGGCAGCGACCCCGTCCCGGGTATCTTGGAGTTACTCCCTTACCGCAAGAGCGACGGAACGGCTATGCGGGACTCAAAAAACGCGGCCTGGTTCGCCGGCCATGGTTATGCGGTGGTGCGGGTGGACATCCGCGGTACCGGTAACTCCGAGGGAGTGATTCTGGATGAGTACACCCAAGAGGAGCTCGACGACGGGGTTGAGTGCATTTCGTGGATCGCTGGGCAGGAATGGTGTACCGGCAAGGTTGGCATCATGGGCATCTCTTGGGGAGGCTTCAACGGGCTGCAGATCGCAGCACTCCGACCGCCGGAGCTGCACGCAGTGTTGTCGTTGTGCTCGACGGACGACCGGTACGCCGATGACGTGCACTACCAGGGTGGGGCGTTGCTTGCCGACTACCAGCTGCCTTGGGCGACCACCATGCTCGCCTGTACGTCGCTTCCGCCCGAGCCCGAGGTGTGGGGGGAGGACTGGCTGGACGTGTGGCGCAGCCGGCTCGAGGCAACACCGCCGTTCATCAAGACGTGGATGGAACATCAGCGCCGCGATGAGTTTTGGCAGCACGCCTCGGTGTGTGAAGATCCGGCCGCGATCGACTGTCCGGTCTTCCTCGTCGGCGGGTGGGCCGATGCCTACCGCGGAGCCATTTTCAGGCTCCTGGATGACCTCAAGGTCCCCAAGCGCGGCCTGATCGGGCCCTGGGCCCACGCATGGCCAAACTTCGCCCTGCCCGGCCCACAGGTTGGTTTCCTTCAGGAAGCACTGCGGTGGTGGGACCGCTGGCTCAAAGACGCCGACAACGGAGTCGATGAGGAGCCAATGCTGCGCACCTGGATGCAGGACTCGGTACCGCCACGTGCGTCCTATGACGAACGACCCGGGCGCTGGATCATTGAGGACTCGTGGCCGTCAGCCAACATCGAGACGCGCCCCCTTGTTCTGACCGGCAGCACTGCTCAGTTCGACGAACCGTCGGGCCCTGGGAGCTCTCGGGAGATTGCCTCCTTCCAGTCCCATGGAGCCATGGCAGGGCGATCCTGCTCCTACGGCCAGCCCTATGACCAAGCGGTCGATCAACGATCCGATGACGCTCTCGCCGCCACTTTCGACAGCGCACCGCTCACAGCCCGTCTGGAGCTTCTGGGTTCAGCCAGCGCCGAACTTGAGATCAGCTGTGACCAACCGCAAGGATTGGTCGTTGTGCGCCTGTGCGATGTCGCCCCCGACGGCTCATCAACCCTGATCACCCGCGGAGTGCTTAACCTGACCCACCGAGACAGCCACGAGTACCCGCAGCCGCTGCAACCCGGAACGCGCTATGTCGTGAAGTTCCCCCTCATCGCAATCGGATACGCCGTCCCGGCCGGACACCAACTGAGGGTTGCCGTCGCGCCGACGTACTGGCCGATTGTCTGGCCCTCACCGAAGGCCACCCGCTTGACGCTCCACGTCCCCCGCTCTCGCGTCCTTCTCCCTGTACGCACCGGCGGAGAGGACGGGCCATTCCCGTTCCCCGACGCCGAATACGTTCAGCCCTTCGAGCATGAACCGCTGGAAGGCTTCTCCCGCGGTACCGTGACGCGTGATCTTGTCACGGGAAGGGTTGCCATAGTGAACGAGGAAGGCGGTGGCTATACCCGGAGCGAATTGGAGAAGCCAACACGCAACTACAAAACGCAGCGGGACACTTTCGAAATCACTGACGACGACCCGACCTCGGCGAAGGTTACGTCTCATCGCCGCATCGACCTCTCTCGAGCCGGCTGGGAGACCCACGTGATCGCTTCCGGTGAGCTTACCTGCGATGAGGAATCATTCCACGTGGAGACCCAGGTCACGGCCTATCACAAGGAAGAGCCAATCTTCGAACGCCACTGGCAATTCACCTTCCCTCGCGATCTGACCTGACCTGGCTTGAGACGTCAGGTCGGCCTCACGCATTTTCAGAATCTGCCGGCTTTATGAAAGGACCCCTCGTGCGTCATCGTTTTCCCGCACCATCAACTGCCCCAAGAGGACGCTCTAGAATTCGACGTACTCTGGTTCCGAGGAGACGGTAAACCGACTGGCGCCGTTGAGGATGTGACCCCAATGCACGCCTCCAGGAATGGGTCGATAGTGCGTGTGGCAACGACGCCCCTGCGGTTCTTGTCGCCTGGCTCAAGCACATGCTCACAGTGCTCCGTCTGGTCACGCACACACATCAGGCCTTGCGATCAGGGGTCCGATCCCGCTTGTGCCGATGCCGTCGACGCCAACCCCGGCCGCGAGTGGACCGCGAGGGAGCAGACTGGGTGGGCAGTCGCCCTCGACCCGGTCCTGCTGTTCGGCACCTGGTGAGAGGACCAAGAACGGTCGCCAGCGGGGGCGGGCCGGTCAGACCTTCCGCCCTGAGCGAGATCAGCCCGACGGGCGACCATTTTGGCGGCGGGACTGAATGCAACTCCGCGGAACGATAAATGGGCGCTCTCTTGTGGAAGGCAAGCTTGGACGGCGTCGGAAGCCCAGGGGACTAAATAACTCGATGCCTACTTGCCGCCGGTTACGAGGCCCGGTGAGGTTGGTCAACAACAAACGACTGGAAGTGGAGCAGACCCGTATGGCGGCACCAGCCACGAACGACCGCACCGACGGCACGCAAAGTGTTCAGACATTCATTTCTTTGCGGACCCGAAACTATCGGCTTTTTGCTGTCGCGCGTCTCTTCGGTGATACCGGCTACTTCATGTCAGCGGCCGCTTTGAACTGGCTGGTGCTGAGCATATCTGGCAACCCGACCCATGTCGGCCTCGTAGGGGCATTGGAATCCATCCCCACGGTTTTCCTTGCCATAGCGGGTGGAGTTCTGGCCGACCGCTTTTCTAAGCGGGGGATTGTGATCCTCAGCTACGCGGGATGGTTCGTTCTGACATTGCTCTTGGCCGTGCTTACTCTTTCGGGCTTGATCCAGGTCTGGCATGTCATGCTGATCGCGCTCGGCTTGGGGTTGGTTCTCGCACTCGGTTTCCCTGCAGAACAGGCGATCATTCCCGAAATGGTTCCGTCGACGCTGGTTCGTAACGCGGTGAGCCTGCTCGCGTCGGTGACCTGGTTCGCTGCGCTGTTCGGTCCGGCGTTGGGCGGGGTTCTGGTTGGTGCCCTGGGACCGGGGTGGTTGTTTCTGATCACAGCGGTGGGCTACTGCATTCCGCTTCTGGCCACGGCGCGGATCCGCGTTGGCGACTTACATACCGCTCCGCCCGCAGAAGCCGGCCAACCTCGTGGTGGATTGTGGCACGTATTTGCCCGCAAGGACGTGTTCTGGCCGACCCTGATAGTCGGGATGGTCGGAATGTTTGCCGGCAACGTTTCGATTACGCTCGCAGTCTTGGCGGACTCCGTCTTTGAGACAGGAGCCGCCGGATATGGACTGCTCAGCGCAATCGTGGCGGTCGGATCGATAGTGGGTGCACTCATTGCCGCCCGGCTCCGCGACGTGCGGCTGCCGGCGCTTGTCGTGATGTCCCTCGTGGTGTGTGTGATGTACCTCGTATCGTTTCTGGCGCAGACCGAGCTTTCCTTCTGTATCGTGCTGGCCGGAATTGGCGCGAGTGCCGTGCTCCTTACCGCGTCTGCTAACGCGACAGTCCAGGTCGCTGTCCCCAGGAGCATGGGCGGCCGAGCCATGGGTCTGTTCACTGCTGTCCGTTTTGGAAGCCTGGCCATCGGCGCGCTTCTCGTGGGCTACCTCAATGAACGCTTCGGACCCCACGCGGCGATGCTCATTGGCGGCATCATTCTGGCCGCGATGACTCTCTTGATAGGGGCGGGACTGACGGTAGGCAGAATTCGAAGTCTTTGTACAAGAGCCAGGCAGGAGAAAGCATCTTCATAGAAACCGCGCCAGAGGGGCCGGCTATCAAGGGGACGGGATAAGTTCGCCCGCAGCTTTCACGATTGCTGCGTCTTGGTCTATGTGGAAAACCCGCAGGCATCGGCATCGGAGCCGTCTGCCCGTGAGCCTCCTGTGACCACCATCGAAATCCGAGCGACGGCGAACCAAGGACGAGCCTCCAGTTCCGGGAACCCACGCGGATGCACCACCAACTCTTCCTTCACCCTCGACGGCGAGTTTGGCCGGCGTGTGCTGTCGGAACTCGACAGTTAGTGAACATGTGGTGATCGCAGTGAGATGGGGCTGTTTGTGCTGATCTAGCAGGGATCTTTTCTCCTCGTTTATGAGCGAAAAACATACCCCTCACATAGACCCCCGGGGGTATGTCCTTAACCATGTATGCGTGAAGGCGCGAGCGGTGGCTGACGTACCATAAAAAATGCGCGCGACATTCATCGCGCGGAAGCAGTTGCCTACCGGAGCTGTTTCCCGGGTTCGCTGGGACAACGGCGAGCGGTGAGCGCGGACCTCGACGCTGCAGTGAAGGCCAGCACGCTAAGCCATCTCACCGCGGTCTCTGGCGAAAGTTAGGGGGTGGGTGTCGCAGCCCTGCCGTGCCGCATGCACAAGCAAAGCGGCTGTTCAGAGGGGACTTTCGCCACCCGCCCCTGAGTTAAGACTTAGTGCGGACTCTGACGATCTTCAGCCCGTGCCTATGCATCGCGGGGAGAGGGTTTCACCACTCCAGGCGCAGCGGGTCACTGGGTCGCAGCTACACCAGATGTCCGTCTACCGCATCGCATATGCCGTCGCCACTTACGTACAGCGGCCCCGGCGTCCGTCCGAAAGCCGTACGGAAGGTCGAGACGCCCGTGCCGGGTCCTTGCTGTCGAGGCGCTGAATTTCTACCTAGGCACCAGCCGTGCTGATGTGGTTCCGGGCCAGGCCCTTCGTTCCCCGGACCTTATGGTGGGAAAGTCGTTCCGCGGGGGAGTTCGACGAAACTGGGGCGGGGGGTCAATTTTTCCAAAGTGGACGCAGTCATGCTGGAGCTGTAGCTATGGGCGTCTTCGTAGGAAAAGCAGCACCAGATCGCGGGATACGGCAACAATGGAAGCCTTGCGGCTTACATTGCCAGTTCCAGCGGGCTTCTGTTGCCGTTCGGAGGTCAGAGGACGCTCCGTGTCTGGGCTGAGGAATCGTGCTTTGACCGGGGTTCCGGTGTCGCTGGTGAGGATTGAGTCGTAAAAAATGAGGTCTGTGCTCCGGCGGTTGATGAGGATTTCTGGTGGCATGGGCGGCCTTTTGTGTTGCAGGCCTTGATGGCGATGCGGGAGAGCACTCGGGTACATCACGCCTAGGAGGACCACGCTGTATTCCTGCGGGCCGTAGTGCTGAGCGGGCCAGCGGGCCGGATAGCCTGTGCTTGGGCCGGCGGGCGGCCGGCCCTTTCTGGGGAAGGCCCTCATTGTTTTCCTTTCCACACCTGTCCTCGGCAATCACGCGGCTGATGGTAGGGCCTGAAGGTAAGAGTTAGCATTGCGTCCGAACGGGCGGGCAGAAGGTGCGGCCGAAGGGAGCCGATTTGGGCAACAGGGCCTTCGCCGCGACGGTGTCTTAATGTGCGCCGGCAGGCCTGCGTGGGCAGGCTCCGGGTCGTTCGGATCCGCTTTCGCGACATCATCGTTTACGCTTCCCTGGAATTTCTCATGGCTGAGAAATCTCGTGATATTCCGCCGCGGCATGGGGTGGCAGGAGCTATGGGATTTCAGGGTTAATTCGTTTCTCCTGTATCACCCCGCACAGGACCGTTTCGTGTACTTCTACCGCGTAGGTGTCCGGCATTATCTGGGTAACAAGGATGCCCTGCCTCCGTTCGAGGGCCGCTGGAATCAGCTGTTGTACTGCCTGGTCCAGGCGCAGAGCCAACTCATTTGGGTCATTGACGATAAGGTCCACGCGGAATAGCGGTGTAGCGGCCGGCGTGGGCGGGAGCATTGGTGAGATCCCTAGGCCGGGCAGAGGGTAGATGCTTTTCATGGAACGTTCGCCCCTTCTGGGCACGAGTAGGGTGAAGTGTAGGAACGGTGCTCTGAACGACTCCGATGCCCCAGCGGGCGCCGGCTCCTTTCTCGGCAGGCAATCCAATGACAGGTGGGAACCCGGTCACTGCACCCGTCAGACCAGAAAACCTGCCCCTGCCTCCCGCTGACGCCCGGGTATGGTTTGACGTTCACAATCCTGGACCCCAGCCCCTGGGCCCCTGTTGGCCAGCAACTGTGTGTCAGGAAACCTGCCAAGCATCAGCCCTGGGCGCAACCGCCTTCGAAGCAGGCTATAAGAATGTCCCAACAGCCAATCGTGGCGAAATCCCAGCGCCGATCACGCGGCTTTCTTGGCTAGGCAGGAAGGCGCCCGTTACCGGCATAGGGGTCAGCGATGGCGATGTACTGGGTGGTGCTGTATTCGGCGATGCCTTCGGTACCGCCTTCGCGGCCGAGGCCGGATTGCTTGACGCCGCCGAAGGGTGCTGCGGCGTTGGAGATGACGCCAGCGTTGAAGCCGACCATGCCGAACTCGATCTGTTCGGCGACGCGAAGGAGCTGGTTGAAGTCGCGGCTGTAGAGGTAGGACGCGAGGCCGTATTCGGTGGCGTTGGCGAGCCGGATGGCGTCTTCCTCGGTTTTGAAGGTGGTGACGGGGGCGACGGGTCCGAAGATTTCCCGGCCTAGAATCGCTGCGTCGTTGGGAACGTTGGCGAGGACGGTGGGCTGGTAGAAGTATCCGGGACCGTCCACGGGCCCGCCACCTGTAACGGCGGTAGCCCCATCGCCAACGGCGGCAGCCACCAGGTCGTGGACGTCATCGCGGGCGCCGGCGTCGATCAGCGGGCCTACCTGGGTGGCGGGGTCGGTGCCGCGGCCGGTAGTCAGGGCGCCCATGGCTGCGGCAAACTTCTGCGTGAATTCGGCGGCGACGGATTCGTGGACAAGGAAGCGGTTGGCGGCGGTGCATGCTTCGCCCATGTTCCTCATCTTCGCTGCCATGGCTCCTTCGACGGCGGCGTCGAGGTCGGCGTCCTCGAACACGATGAAGGGGGCGTTCCCGCCGAGCTCCATAGAGGTGCGCAGCACGTTCTGCGCCGCGTCAGCCATCAGGCGTTTCCCGACCGGAGTGGAGCCTGTGAAGCTCACCTTCCGCAACCGCGGGTCGGAGAGCAGCGGCCCGGAGATCCCGGAGGCGGAGGAGGAGGCGACGACGTTGAGGACACCGGCGGGCAGGCCGGCGTCGAGCATGGTCTGGGCGAACAGCTGCGCTGTGAGCGGTGTGAGTTTGGCGGGTTTGAGGACCATGGTGCAGCCGGCGGCGACTGCGGGGGCTACTTTGCGGGTGGCCATGGCTAGCGGGAAGTTCCATGGGGTGATGAGCAGGCAGGGTCCGACGGGTTTGTGCTGGACGAGGATCTTGTTTTTGCCCTCGGGGGTGGTGAGGTAGCGGCCGTAGTCGCGGACGGTTTCCTCTGAGAACCAGCGCAGGAATTCGGCGCCGTAGGTGACTTCGCCGCGGGCTTCGGCGAGTGGTTTGCCCATTTCCAGGGTCATCAGCAGGGCAAAATCCTCGGCCCGTTCGGTGACCAGGTCAAAAGCCCGACGAAGGATCTCGGCCCTGACTCTCGGCGCGGTCCGCGCCCACGAAGCCTGCGCGGCGTCGGCTGCGTCGAGGGCGGCGACCGCGTCCTCGCTCGTGGCCGAGGCGAGGGTGGCGAGGACCTCCCCCGTGGCGGGGTCGTGCACGTCAAACGTGCCGCCGTCAGACGCCTCCCGCCACTGCCCGCCAATCAGCAGATTGGTACGCACATTTTCCAGTAGGTCCAGTTCAGTCAGTACGGGGATAGACATCTTTTTTCCGTTCCTAAGAAGGTGGCATCGTAGCCGTTTAAGGTGGGGTCAGCCCGTGGAGTGTCACTGCATTTTGGCGCTTTAGTAGGCTTTGACTCGTTGCTCAACAACCAAATGGATGAGCGCGAACACGCCGTCCTCGTCGATGGCCGTCAACGCAGTGCTAATTGCGGCAGGAACGTCGGCGTCGCGTTCGACCTTTACTCCGAACCCGCCAAAGGCCTGCGCCATAAGAGCAAACTCAGGACTCCTCAATTGGGTGCCGGAGACCCGCCGAGGGTAGTGCCGTTCCTGGTGGCTTCGGATGGTCCCGTACTCTTGGTTGTCCATCACGATGACCAGGGGAGTGGCGCCGTACTGTGCGGCTGTAGCCAATTCCTGGCCGTTCATGAGGAATTCCCCGTCTCCCGCGATCGTGACTACGCGCCGGCCGGGGTATTCCAGGGATGCTGCGACGGCAGAGGGGATGGAATAGCCCATGGAGCCGTTGCGCGCACTGATCATGGAAGCGTAGCGCTGGGTGGGGAAGTAGCGGTGCGCCCAGTTAGTGTGCTCGCCGGCACCAAGGGTCACGATAGAGTCGGCGGGCAGGGTCGGCACCAGGTTGGCCATGAGGGTGTCCATGCGCGCTGGTCCGGGCGACGGCGTCGATGGGGGAAGGGTCGCGAAGGATTCCTGTTCGGCGCGCATCTTGTCCGTCCAGTTTTTCCATTCGCGCTTCACGGGCAAGTCGATCTTGGCAAGGTCCCGGACGAATACGTCCGGTTTCGCGACGATTTGGTAGGAGACAGGGCCCGAGCGGCCGCGGAGGGATGGATCGATGGTGACGAGGAAGTTCTTCTTCTTCCAGTCCTGACGACAGAGAAAGCCATCGGTAATTACGTCCCCGGGGACCGTACCCACGAAGATCAGCAGATCGGTTTCCTCAAGCAGGTCATACGTAGGGCGGGGCCGGCCATAACCAATTGGACCGACGTAGGAGGGGGAACTAAAGGGGACTGTCCCTTCAGTCCGCCACTCTGCTGCTGCCGGCAGGTGATGCTTTTCAAGCCATTGCGTCAGCTGGTTAGCCCCTTCCTGCGTCCAGTCGTTTCCACCGGTCACGAACAGGGGTTTGTTCGATGCGGTGAGGGCTTGTGCCAGTGCATCCGAGTCAACTGTGGTCATTCCTCCGGTGGCCACGGGTATCGGGGGATGGAGCTCGGCAGGAATCTGCTGGCGAATGACGTCCTCGGGCAGGCCGATAACGACGGGCCCGGGGCGGCCGCTCATGGCGGCGAACAGAGCTTCAGCAACGATTTCAGAGGCGCGTTCTGCATGATCCAGGACCATTACTCGCTTGGCTCCGGTATCAAACCAGGCTTTGATGTCGAATTCCTGAAATGCATCACGGTCCCGGTGGGCGAAGGGAATCAGCCCCACAAACAGCACCATGGGGGTGGAGTCCTGCCATGCAGTGTGCAGGCCAACGTGAGCATTTGCCGCGCCAGGACCGCGGGTGACCATGGCAATGCCCGGTAGTTGGTTCATCTTGCCGTCAGCTTCAGCCATATAAGTTGCGCCGCCCTCGTGGCGGCAGACAATGGTCTCGATCTTCGAGTCATGGAGCCCGTCAAGGACGTCCAGGAAACTTTCGCCGGGGACTATGTGGGCGCGCTTGATGCCGTGGGCGACCAGTGAATCAACGATGACGTGCCCCGCGGACTTGAGCGCGGCAGACCCTTCGAACAGAGGCGCGGTTTGTGATGGTGCCAAGCCTGCCTGAGTCATCGTCCGCCTACCAGTGGATGAAGGTTTCCGGCTGCCGCTTCCTCACTGTCGCCTGCCCGTTGTTCGTGGTAGACGGGCGGGTAAATCCGTGTCGCCGGATAACTTCATGTTTCATTACCTATCTGCTTATCTGGATGCTTTGCGGCAACTACTTGCTGGGGGCAGACACGTTGCTGCGCGCTGTATTGGCGGGAGCAGCGCCTTCCCCGAGGGATGAGGGCCACTCCCGCCAACGTTTGGTCTTGGGAGGGTTAGGCCTTGACGGCAGCGGTGTTCAGGGCGGCTGCCTCGGCCGCAGTGGGTTTGGTCTCCTTTGTGAAGAACAGTGCCACCACGCCCATCGCCGCCACGGCCATCATGACAAATGCCGGCATGGTGTTGTTGCCGGTTTCCGCAATCAGCCACGCCGCGAGGAGCGGACCCGTGCCTCCGAAAAGAGCCACACCAAAGTTGAAGGGAATGGCGAAGCCGCTGAAGCGAACGTTGGCCGGGAAGGCTTCGGTGAAGTATGTGGCAAAAGTGGAGTCGTTAAGGGAGAACGTCGCAACCAGCACGAGCTGCAGGGCCATTGCCCCGGCAAAGCCGCTAACTCCAAGGAGAAGGAAGATCGGGTAACTCAAGGCCAGGAAGATCACTGCGCTTGCCATCAGGACGGTCTTGCGGCCGAAACGATCGGCGAGGTAGGCGCCGGCGTACAGAAGGGGTAGGTAGACCAGCAGTGACGTTGTCATGATGATGCTGGCCTCGAAGGCGGACAGGCCTACTTCCACTTCCAGGTAGGTCTGCATATAGCCCAGCACAAGGTAGTAGCCCGTAGCGTTGATCCCCATGACGGCCAGGGTACGAAGGAGCGGCCTCCAGTGCTTCCTGAAGACTACGAGGGCTGGAAGTTTGGTGAGCTCTCCCTTTTCCTGGGTAGCCAGGAAGACAGGGGTCTCATGGATGCGGGTTCGCAGGTAGATTCCGATAAGCGTCATCGGTGCTGCAAGAAGGAACGGAATGCGCCAACCCCACTCAGCCATGGCGTCTGAGCCAAGCTGCCCATTGAGAATGCTCGCCACCGTCGACGCCGCAAGGAACCCTATGGCGCATCCGATTGGTACAGCACTGATGTAGCGCGCGCGCTTATCGGCCGGCGCGAATTCGGCTAGCATGACGGCCGCCCCAGAATACTCTCCGGCGGTACAGAAGCTCTGGAAGAGGCGCAGGATTACAAGGAGGGCAGGCGCCCAGAAACCGATGGTGGCGTAGCCCGGGAGCAGACCAATGCATGTCGTCGCAAACCCGATCCCGATGATCGTAATGGCAAGGGTGCGTTTACGACCGATCTTGTCTCCGAAGTGCCCCCAGAAGAGAGCGCCGATGGGGCGCATCGCGAAAGACAGGGCGAAGAGTGCGAAAGTCTGAACGAGGGCAACTGCCGGATTGCCTGGGGGAAAGAATACAACGGCGATTGTGGTTGCCAGATACGAGTATGAGGCGTAGTCGAAGTACTCAATAAAGGTACCCGCGGAGGCCGCGAACAGTGGCCTCCTTGCTGCAACCTGCGCGGGGGCAGATGATTCAGATGTACTAGAGAGCATCACGATGTTCCTTCTGCGGGATGTCAAGATCAGTAGCGCCGACAGCGCCCCGTTTATGGGTTGCCTGGCGGGCACTATCTGATGATGTTGTAACGAGATTGCCGGTGTGTTTCCGGTTATTTTGATGTCCGACTGCGAACAGGCAGGTTTTGCCGTGCGCTTCGATGCTCTGCCCTCTCCTCAAATCTGGAGTACAGAGGCCTCCGGGGAGTAGAACTACGAGCTAATACCCGATCATTACCAACTTGTGATCACAAATCATTAAGCAGAGTTTGGCGCATACATGTCCTGCCGTCAAGACCCCCGACCATGCCGCCTGCTGCTTTCAGAAGCCTGCACGAGTGAAAGCTTTAGACGCTTGTGTGCAGGCCCTTAACGGAAACCAGTCCCTTCCCCCGGCATTATTGACATCCTGTGATCACAGATCACATACTGGCAGGAGTTGAAAGTGACACTGTACTTCTCCTGCTGCAACTTCAGTCCCTCACGACAGCTGCGGCATACGGAACCTTCGAGAGGAAACCAATGAATTCCCAGGCGGATCTCATCTCCCACAACAGAGCTATCGAGTTTGATGGAGGGCGGCATGCCAAGGCCCGCATCGGCTTCGTTCTCCTGGCCATGGAGCAGACAATCGAAAGCGACATGTTTCGTTTAGCCCCTCCCGGCGTCGGAGTACATTTCGCCCGGGCACCTATGGCTAACAGGATCAGCGTTGAAACATTGTTGGCCATGGAGGATGGAATTGGCGACGCGGCTGCCACAATCCTCCCTGAACTCGCCTTGGACGTGGCATGCTATGCCTGCACATCCGGAAGCGTCGTGATCGGTGAAGACAAGGTATTTGCCCAGTTGCGACGCGGTGCGCCGGATGCGAAACCGACGTCGCTCATCACTGGGGTCATCAACGCCTTGCATGCACTGAACGCCCGGAGGATCACGATCGCGACCCCCTACCTCGATGAGGTCAACCTCATCGAGCGTGTGTATCTCGAGGAGCGGGGTTTCGAGGTTCTAAACATCGAAGGGCTCCAGATCGAAAATGACGAGGACATGGCCCGGGTAACACCTCAGTACTTGACGGAATTCGCCGCATCCGTCGATCGCGACGACAGCGACGCGGTGTTTATCAGTTGCGGGGCGCTGCGTTCGGTAGAAATCATTGACGCACTCGAAGCGCGACTGAACAAACCCGTTGTTACCAGCAACCAAGCCATGATGTGGGACTGTCTGCGTACTGCCGGCGTGACGGACAGTGTTGATGGATACGGCACCCTGCTCCGGGACTTCTGAATTTCATGCGCACAAAAGCTGGCCACTCTAGACAGGAACAGACATGAACATCACCGTCATCGGAGGCGGCATTATCGGCTTGTGTTCTGCCTACAGCCTCAGTAAGGCAGGGCACGAAGTAACGGTAATCGACAGCGGAACGTGCGGCGCAGGAGCCTCCGAAGGAAACGCGGGTTGGATGGTCCCCGCACTGTCCCAGCCTTTCAACGCTCCCGGCGCCATGAGCGATGCCATCAAGGCCATGCTCCATCCCGACAGCGCCATTCGATTCCAGACATTCCCCAATGTCGACTTCATGAAATGGGTAGCTCTCTTCTATCGAAACAGTTCCGAAGTGAACTCCGCAACCGCACGTCAGGCTCTGGTTACCCTCAACGATCAAACGATCGAGCTTTTCGACAAGATGCTCCTGGATGTCAAGGCCGAAGTCCATCACGATGGGCTGCTCCTGCCCTTCCGGAGCGAGGCCAGCATGGACGGTTTCCTCGCTTCACATGCCCAGATCCAGCAGGCCGGGTACGCAGGCCGGGCGGTCAGCATCACACCGGAGCGGCTGACCACCATGGAACCTGCTCTCGCTGCTGGAATGGTGGGCGGTGTGCACTTGGTTGACGAAAAGAGCGTGCGGCCCGAATCATTCAGTGGCGGCCTGGTTGCATGGCTGCACAGCACAGGCGCCCGAATTCTGGAAAACTGCGCGGTCCGCAAACTGGAACAGACGTCCCGCGGCTGGGCCATCGAAACCGACAACGGCACCCACCTCGCTGATCAAGTTGTCGTCGCCGCTGGAGCTGCATCGGCCCGGATTCTTCGAACCACCGGCGTAAAACTGGCCCTCGAGCCAGGACGAGGCTGCAGCATTACCGTCACAGAAGGCCCCGTCCTACACCGCCCGGTCAAACTCGCTGATGTCAGGGTGGCCTGCACCCCATTTGAGTCGGGTACCAGATTTTCAGGGACGTTTGACTTCGCCGGACATACCAACTCTTCCTCCTTAGGCCGGATGAAGAGCGTGCTCCGGCACGCCTCCCATTACTTCCCGGCATTGGCCAATCTGCAGCCCGCCGCGACGCAGGTTTGGTCCGGACTGCGTCCGTGCACCCCGGACAGCGTCCCCTATATCGGCGCCGTACCCGACAAACCCGGGCTCCTTGTAGCCACCGGGCACGGCACTCTTGGCATGACGCTGGGACCAGTCACCGGCGACGCGATCGCCGGGATCGTGGGCAACGAACCCATCCCGCCGCACATCCGCGCCTGCGCTGTGGACCGGCCCCAAGTCCGGCTCGTCTAGACCGCGAAGCGGACACCGTCGGACTTAACAATTTCCACCTGGCAACAGGGATGAAAGGAACATCATGAACACCGATCTCAACGTAGAGCAGGACCCCACCACGACGCCGCTGATTCCCCACCAGCCGCACTTCACTGTTGAGGAGTACCGTGAGCGGCTCCAGAAGGTTCAGGACCGGATGATGCAGGCCGGCCTCGAGGCGTTACTCATCCACCAGCCCGAAAATCTTGCCTGGCTTAGCGGAGTGTGGCATGACGGGTTCTTCGCCTACCACTCGCTCCTTGTGCCTCAGAAGGGTGACCCGCACTTGGTCATGCGGGCGCTCGAGAATCCCGTGGCCGAAGAACTGTCATGGGTGGACGACAGGCACCTGTACTTCGATGGTCAGGACCCCATCTCGTTCCTTAAGGAAGCGGTCGAAGAAACGGTCGGACTCGATGCCGTCATCGGCGTCGAGTACGACTCGCATTACCTGTCGCTGGGACGTTTCGAGAGCATCCGCGCGGCGCTTCCCCGCGTCAGCTTCACACGTTCCCTGCAGATTGTCGAAGAGCTCCGTCAGATCAAATCAGCACGGGAAATTGATTATCTGCGTACCGCTGGCCACATCGCGACTGTAGCAATGGACGCTGGCATAAAGGCCGTCCGCGAAGGCGTCTCAGAACTCGAAATCGCTGCCCAGATCGCCGCCGCACAGGCACGTGCGGGACACGACGGCTTTATGGGCGGAATGGGCGGCACCATCTGCTCAGGATGGAGGACCAACCAGCTGCATGGGCAGCAGACTGACCGCATCCTGGTCGCATGCGACAACGTCCGGCTCGAGCTGGGCGGAATCTACAAGCAATACTGGGCAAAGCTGATGCGGGCTGCCGTGGTTGGCCCGGTTAGCAGCTCCGTTCTCCGCGCGACCGACATCCTCCGGACCGCGCAGGATGACGCCATCGGGCGGATGGCGCCTGGAGTTCACGCCTCCGAGATAGCCAATGCCTGCCGCCTGCCAATCCTCAAGGCCGGCCTGGAAGAACGATACGACAGGCGGGTGGGGTACGGGCTGGGGCTTCAATTCCACCCGACCTCAGGTGACTTCAGCCTCGACATCGACGCCCAGTCCGACTACATCCTAGCCCCGGGCATGGTCTTCCACATGCTCCTCGGCGCCGGTGGCGCTGCGCTCAGTGAAACAGTCGTCGTAACGGATTCAGGGCATGAAGTGCTTACCTCCACAGCCCGCGAAACATTCTCCTGCTCGTAGAGCGTGTGGAGGAAAGGGACCAGAACATGAAAAAAGCTACAGTAACGGTCATATCTCTGGGCGGGACGATCTCATGCACGCCGGAAGTTGGGGGAGCCGGGGTGGTCCCAACACTGGGTGCATCGGACCTCGTCCTCTCCCTCGAAGGCACGGCTTCCGATGTGGACATCCAGCCCCTGACCTGGAGCACCCGCGACTCATCAGAAATCACCTTTTCTGAACTCGTAGAACTGGCGGCAGAGGTGCGGCAACAATCCGACGCCGGCGCACAGGGGATTGTGCTCACCCAAGGGACCGACACCATCGACGAAACGGCCTTCGCCCTGGATCTCCTCCTCGGCGTAGAAAATCCTATTGTCATCACCGGAGCCCTGCACAACCCCAGCCAGTCCAAGTCAGACGGCCCCGCCAACCTCCAAGCAGCCATCCAGGTCGCCATCAGCCCGGAACTTCTGGAAATCGGCACCGTTGTCGTGATGAATGATGAAATTCACTCGGCCAGATGGGTGCGCAAGGCCCATACCTCCAACTCCGCGGCGTTCCAGTCCCCAGGTGTCGGTGCAATCGGTTGGATCGCCGAATCCCGCCCCGTCTTTGCCGCGAGACCATTCCACACACAGGAGGCGCCGATCCAAGGTGTGACCGGAGCCGGAAAAGTCGCCTTGATCACGGCCGTGATGGATGATGACCCGGCGATTGTCGATTCCATCCTGGCACTGGGATACAAAGGTCTGGTAGTCGAGGGCATGGGGGGCGGTCACGTCAGTGGCAGCTTCTCCGAAGCCCTGGCAAAAGCAACACAGTCGATCCCCGTGGTCTTCGCCTCCCGCACCGGAACAGGCTCAGTACTCCAAAGCACCTACAGCTCACCCGGAGCAGAAGTCGACCTCATCAACCACGGCTTGATACCAGCCGGTTCCCTCCCCGGCCTAAAAGCTCGCATCCTCCTGACGCTCCTGATCCGTAGCGGTGCAACAAACACCGCGATCGCGGACGCTTTTGCCGTGCACGGAGGGTATCAGCCCCGTCCCACCCAACTCCTACAGCCAGAGGCCAACCATGCGTAACCTTGCCAACCACACCAGCGGCACCAATCAGCCATATGCCGATGTGGCAACTGGCGGAGGGTTCATCTTCACCAGCGGCCAGATCCCCACATCGGCCGACGGAACAACACCTGAGGATTTCGGTGAGCAAGTAAGGCAGACACTGGAAAATCTGGAACAGACCCTCAAGCTGGCCGGCGCAGATCTTAACGACCTATTGAAAGTTACTGTGTATCTGGATTCCATGGAGGACTTTGACGAATACAACAGGATCTACATCGACAAGCTCCGCGACCCCGGCTTCCCCGCCCGGACCACCGTGGAGGTCAGCAGGTTTCGGGGAACCAAGCGCATCGAGCTGGAAGCAGTAGCGCTAGCCTCTGGGGCAAAGGGGTAAGCGAAACACGAGGAGCATTTGGCATCTTAGATGATTTGTGATCAAAAAGTTTTTCGGATACCCTGATCCTCTAAAAGACGAACAGCTGCACGAGCGATGGGTTTCATAATGCCCGGCAAAGAAGGTGGGGCAGTGGCTCATGGAGGAGTTTGTTCCCGGCAGCTCCAACATTCACTCCTATAAATAGCGGATGGAGCACATTTTGGTCCCAGTAGATTTAACCGTGACCCCAACTCTCGTTGCAGACCAAGTCTTCGAGGTCCTACGCAGCAGGATCCTCACCGGCGAATTGGCCGGTGGTTATCCACTGCGAGTTCGAGATGTAGCGGCACTAGTCGGAACCAGCGTGATGCCCGTGCGGGAAGCTATCCGACGCCTGGAAGAAGCGGGTTTGGCCACGCGCGTCCCGCATAGGGGCGCTGTGGTAAGAAAGTTCAGCGTAGCCGAACTGATCCATATCTACGATGTCCGCACGATATTGGAAGTACAGGCGGCGCGACGCGGAGCTGTAATGGTCACTGATAAGGACCTCGCAGTCATGCAGGCCGCCTGCGACAGAATGCTCCAGGCAGTCGCCGAGGACAGGGTCTCGGATGCGCTGGATGACGACGAGGTGGTTCACCGTACGTTGTACCAGGCAGCCGAGAACCCTGTATTGACCTCTGTCATTGAAAACTTGTGGCTCCAGTGCCGCCCCTACAAAGTTATCGGCGCAACTGAAGCCATCGCCAGCAATGATACGACTCTTTGGACCACCCAACAGGCGATAGTTGACGCTGCAAGTAATCGGGATGCTGAAGCAGCTTCAGCCATCATCGACCAATCACTCGCCAGCGCTCTGCAGCGACTGGAGCGACGCCTTATATCCTCAGATTCTTCCGAGAGCCACCAGGAATCGGTGGTGGCTAACTCCCGATAGGGGAGGATGATCTTCAACTCTTGGAATGAGGCGTCAAGCAGTATCGTGAACTTTTTTGTAATGGAGTGCGCTCTGTAGCCAGGGCGTGCCCCTGCCCAGAGCGACCAGTTGGCAACCTCTGAGGCGGCGGCGGAGAAGGGCCACAACTCGTTTCATGGGCACCATGGTTTGCGTGCTTAGGCGGGCAAACCCGTAGGCGGCCAGGGCCGCATGCCGCAATGCGACATGTTCACCATTCGCATCATTGAGAGTAGTTCCGTTTGAACCTAATTTGCACCCTCAATAAGCCGTTCAAGGAACACCTCCTATAGCCGGCCTGTGTCGGGTGGGTCCTGCGAATGGGGGCAAGCCCGGAGGGGACATCAGAAGAGGAACACACAGGGCGACTAATCTTCACTCCCTTAATCTCCACCCCCTTGTGACCCTGGCGCGGACTTCACCGAAGTCCGCCTCGATTTCGCCGCTGGTTCCACCTCAATGTGGGCTAAGTGAAGCTTCACGAATTCCCTGACCGTTCAAAAGGAAAGGCCCTGGGCAGGTTGGTCCTCACTTAGCCTGGCGAGGATCATCCTGGCCCTGTGACGTTGTTTCCGAGGTGCTGCTGTGCCAACATGGCGGGCATGGGCGGCTTGGGAACGACGCTTTATGGTCTATGGGGCCAATTATTCTAGTCGCTGACGTATTGTCTTCTTACGCGGGGTGATATCCGGGTAACTATTTCATAGTTGTTGGTGTTGGACGCCACCGCCCAATCGTAAGCAGTTGGCTCGCCCCTCCTACCTGGTCCAAAAACAATGGCTTCGGCCCCTATCAGTTTTGCAGGATTCTCGACAACGCTCCCGAGGTCCACGACAATTTGATCCATAGCAACGCGGCCGACAACAGGGTACGTCCGGCCCTCAATGAACACGCGGGCACCTTCAGCAGTTCGGGGAATTCCGTCCCCGTATCCAACAGGAATAAGTGCCAGAGTTGATGCCCGGGCGGTCTTGTAGGTGAGCCCATATGAGACATTCTGGCCAGCTTTGACATGGCGACAATTGCTGACGAACGTGCATAACGTCATTGCCGGGCGAAGACCAAGATCTTCGGGTGAACGGGTTGCAAAAGGTGACAATCCGTAGATACCCAGGCCCACTCTCACCATGTCAAGACGTGTTTCAGGATGCGCCAGTGCTGCAGCGGTGTTCGCCAAGTGATGAAGGGCGATGTGGGCGCCCAAATCGGCCGCTTGGTTGGCGGCCGCCTTAAATTCGGATAATTGACGCGCCGTCTCTGAGCGTTCAGGCTCGTCCGCAACAGCCAAGTGCGAGAAGAGGCCCACAATCTCGACTTTTCCTCGTCCTTCCGACTCTACGAGCTGCGTCAGGACCTCAGCCCAGGACTCTTTCCCCGCACCGTTCCGTCCAAGCCCTGTATCTACCTTGAAATGGACACGCGCCGGCTTACGGAGGGAACCTGCCGCCTCAAGTAAGGCAGGCAATTCCCAACCTGAAATTCCCAAGTCGATACCGGCATCAACAGCCTCCCGGAACCCGCTCCTTGTCGTGTGCAACCAAGCCAAGATGGGCGCCGTTATCCCGTTCTTTCTTAGTTCCAATCCTTCATCAATATGGGCGACGCCCAACCAACTCGCACCCCCTTCGCAAGCGGCCTTCGCGACCTCAGTCGCACCATGGCCATAGGCGTCAGCTTTGACCACAGCCATGACTTTTACCCCGTGGACTTCTTGGGCGATTCTTTGCACATTGTTTCTGATGGCTTGCAAATTGATTATTGCTGCGCGCTCGGTATTCCGTGCCAAAGTGTCGCTTCTTGCAAATGTACTACTGTAATTCGTCATATCATCCGTCATCGCTGGATCTTCGCCGGGTCCTTATAGCCTGGGCGCGCCCTTCAACAACTGAGAAGGAGGGCTTGGCCGAGGGTTTCTTTGAGTTTCAAAGAAGATTTTTCGGTTTCCTTCCGAGAAGCCCCATCGACGCAGGAAGTTTGGTCCATTTTAGGTCTGCGGGATCGGCCGCCACGAGCCCGGGAGACTTTGCAATCAGGATGTCTTGTGCAATTTCCGAGAAGTCCCCGCGGAAGTGAACGGAGCTTTTGACTACCACTACCGCTTGGTCTTCCGGCTCAATTCCCTGGACCCGGAACTGGTTGCGGTCAATGACCTGCACTCGCTCTGAAGTTACGGCCACCCGGACCGATCCCAGTCGCAGGCAGGCCGAGGGGCCCGAGTCGATCCAAGCTCCATGCAACATCGGCCCGTCCATCCGGCAGTGCCCATCGGATACTGTCTCCACCAGCCACTGGGCATGGACTCCTTCATCACCGGGGACGAGGGGGTCTCCACCGAGTGAGAGCTCGATCGATTGTCCTGGGCCTGCACGATGAGCCTCAGCGGCAGCTTGAGGGTCGTGGATCAAACCGATCGTGGTGGGCCGGCCAATGTCCGCGTCAATGAGGGCTCGGAGCAGCCCGGTGGTGCGGGAAGTACCTCCCGCGCCCGGGTTGTCCTGGGTATCGGCGATCACTACGGGGCGAGAAGTCTCTCGCTGGAGGGCGGTCCTGACGGCAGGTTCGGAATCGAGTGTTTCCACCATCCACTTATCGGGGTCGGACGTAATTTCGGCCACGAGTTTCTCCACGACCCGGCTAATGGCATCCGGGTCCGATCCGTACGCCCAGACGACTGGGCCGCAGTCCTCGATATCGGTGGCCGGAAATCCCGGGGCAAAGGACGGATAGGTACTGCTGGCCACGCCCAGTTCATCAAGAAGGCGGTAGATGGATCTGGCTGGTTCCAGATCAGTGCAACCGGAATTGATGGGGATGAGGAAGGGGATGCGCTGCCAGTGGACTGACTGGTTTTCGCCGGCAAGGATGCGGGACAGGATATCAGCGGCTCGTTCACCTGTCTCTGCCATGTCCAGGTGCGGGTAGGTGCGATAGGCGACGAAGGCATCGGCGTGATTGAACATCAACTCGGACATGTTTGCGTGAAGGTCAAGGCTCACTACGATCGG